>JACCDY011524791.1_pt1 | contig 267604 bp, 271 predicted proteins | sample 7446391 | NCBI WGS metagenome assembly JACCDY01 (sample SAMN15323451, study PRJNA562643) | freshwater metagenome | isolation source: river surface water | place: USA:Blue River Watershed | collected 2017-08-18 | reverse complement strand
TTCTCCTGTAGCACCGGTCTCTCCTGTAGCACCAGTCTCACCTGTAGCACCAGTTTCACCTGTAGCACCTGTCTCGCCTGTAGCGCCAGTTTCTCCAGTAGCACCAGTTTCTCCAGTAGCACCAGTAGCACCAGTCTCACCAGTGGCACCAGTTTCACCTGTAGCACCAGTCTCACCAGTGGCACCAGTTTCACCTGTAGCACCAGTTTCTCCAGTGGCACCAGTTTCACCAGTGGCACCAGTTTCACCAGTGGCACCAGTCTCACCAGTGGTAAATATTGACTCGGCAGATGATGCAATAGAATAACTATCACCAATTTGAGGTGAACCTGATACACCATTAAGGGGGCCTGGTAATGTACCAGTCATTACAATATATGTAGGGAATTCAGTAATAACAACATTGTTTGTCCAGAAGTCATTTGCATCTAAATTTAAGAATAAACCTGTTGCATAGAGAATACCAGTATCATATGCGGCTAATGAAGCAAGATACAATGAATGTAAATAGTCAGTTGCATCAATACCACCAGAAGCAGTCTTATTAATAACGAAAGAGTTACTATTAGTCCATGTTGTGTAATCTACAGCAGTAAATATACCTGGTGTTGTTTGAGCATTTGCGGTTGCACCAGCGAGTACCCAACCAAACTGAGCACCAGCAGCACCAGTTGTACCAGCAGGACCCGTTGCGCCAGTAGCACCAGTTTCACCAGTAGCACCAGTCTCTCCAGTGGCACCTGTCTCACCAGTGGCACCTGTGGCACCGGTTTCTCCAGTAGCACCAGTCTCACCTGTTGGGCCAGTAGCACCTGTAGCACCAGTCTCACCTGCTCCTGTTGGGCCAGTTGCACCAGTTTCACCAGTAGCACCAGCAGGACCTGTTTCACCAGTAGCGCCTAAAGCATAATCAAGCTGAGTAAAAATTACACGAGTATTGTTGATACCACCTACAATTTCGGCGGCAGCACCTGAGGTTTGAGTAAGAGTAACTGATAATTTATCAGTAGGATCTAAGACAATAACACCTGTTGCAAAGATACCATTGGTATTGATTGCTTGCTGAGTATAAACTTCGGTTGTATTTTTAAGAATATGAATTGTTGTACCTGAATTAACATCTAACACAGCATGTGCACTAACAAGAATAACAAGAGTTTCAGAACTGTTATTTGTTAATTCACCAAAAGAACTATTGTAAGATGCTGAAAAATTACCCTGAGAATTTGCAGAATCAGATGTATCAAATGCTATAGGTGTATCTGTAGCATTATTAATTGACTGATTTGTATTCAAGTAGTAGGCAAGTGTAGGAAGAGGGCCGGCGATACCTGTTGCACCCTGAGGACCAGTAGCACCAGTAGGGCCCGTTGCGCCATCAGCACCAGTTGCACCTGTGGCACCCGTCTCACCTGTAGCACCAGTCTCGCCTGTTGCACCAGTTTCGCCAGCACCAGTAGGGCCAGTTGCGCCTGTGGCACCAGTGGCACCGGTTTCGCCCTGAGGACCGGTTGCACCAGTATTACCAGTAGCACCTGTATTACCTGTAGGGCCGACAGGACCCTCCGTGAAAATGGCGACAATTACATCCTGATTGTTACTAAAGCCGCTGCTACCTGTTCCTGCCGAATCAGCTAGTGCAACAGGGATTGAGAAATAACTATTAGGGGTTGAGGTTGGTGTCCCATTGACATCCCATTTCTGGAAGTTATCAGAATCTGCTGCATCCTGGATAATTATGTAACTGCTTGTTGTAATTAGACCAAGAAACACATCAATATCAATATTGCCTACAGTTAAGTGACTGATATTGAGTTGTGTAGCTGAGGTCTGTGTTAAATTGTTGTAGAGTACGTAGCCAGAGCCAGGATCACCACCAGTAGCGCCAGTATTAATCTTGTAATCATAATAAGAGGCGGACTGACCAGCAGGGCCAGTAGGGCCCGTCGCACCAGTAGCACCTGTTGCACCTGTTGCACCGTCGGCACCTGTAGGTCCCGTTGCACCCGTGGCACCAGTCTCACCAGTGGCACCCGTGACTCCGTCTATACCAGTTGCACCAGTTGCACCAGTCTCACCTGTAGCACCGGTTTCACCCGTGGCACCAGTCTCACCAGTGGCACCAGTCTCACCTGTAGCGCCAGTAGCACCTGTTTCACCAGTGGCACCAGTCTCTCCTGTAGCACCAGTGGCACCAGTCTCACCAGTTGCACCAGTTTCACCAGTTACACCATTAGCACCAGTAGCACCAGTGGCACCAGTCTCTCCTGTAGCACCAGTCTCTCCTGTAGCACCAGTCTCACCTGTTTCACCAGTGGCACCGGTGGCACCGGTGGCACCTGTATTACCAGTATTACCTGTAGCGCCAGTATTACCAGTAGCACCTGTTTCACCAGCACCGGTTGCCCCCGCAGGACCTGTTGCACCAGCAGGACCTGTTGCCCCCTTTAAACCACCATAAGGCAGAGAATTCCATAACGTCACACCATCACCTATTTTGAAAAGGTCGGTATCTGTTTCAATACCCATTTCACCGTCCGCCAATAAGGTGTTCGCTGTGGACCACTGCGAAGCAGTACCACGTCGGAACTGGAATTGTATAAATGGCATTTCTATTAAGAGTTCAAAACTTTTAATAGAAATAATTACACAAAATGAAATATATTATAATTTAGACAACTCCACCACAATCGAATGTAGTAGAAGGGGCTGTATAGTCTGTTGTAGGACTTCCACCATCAAATACAATAGCCTGTACAGGGCCGGTTGGACCAGTTGCACCCGTTGGACCAGTAGCACCTGTAGCACCCGTTTCACCTGTAGGTCCAGTTGGGCCTGTTTCACCTGTGGCACCAGTTGCGCCTGTAGAGCCCGTTGCACCAGTGGCCCCTGTTTCACCTGTAGGGCCCGTTGCACCCGTTTCACCAGTAGCACCAGTGAGACCAGTTGCGCCAGTTTCACCTGTAGGACCAGTGGCGCCGGTTGCACCGGAGGGTCCTGTTGGCCCCTGTGGGCCATCAATACCGTCAAGATTTACATTATAGACACGAGTTGGTGCTCCAAAGCTACCAGAAATATTAGTAATGCTTCCAATTACAAGTGCACCTGAACCAGAATTATAGGAGGTAACTCTACCTTCAAAGCTATTAGCGGAGTCGCCACTATCAACAACAACAACTGAGTTACCAGCAATATAAGCAAGAGTTGTGTCGACAGTTAACGAGACTGACCCCCCTTGAGTAGGTGTAATATTAACTGACGAGGTTGTTGCAGTATTAAAAAGGTCACCTGGTGCGCCCGTTGGGCCAGTTGCACCAGTAGCACCAGTGGCACCGGTTTCACCTTGTGGGCCATCAATACCGTCCAAATTTACATAATAGACGGTTGGGGTTCCAAACGAGCCAGTAATGGTTGTTATACTACCAACAGTTATAGAGCCACTGACTGAATTATAAGCAGTGACATAACCTTCAAAGAAATTTGTTGGAGTAACACTGTCTACCACAACTACAGAGTTACCAGGTACATATGAGAGATTTTGGTCTATTGTAACAGTTACAGAGCCTCCTGCTACAGGATTAATTGTTTCGGGGGAGGTTGTTAATGATAGATATTTGTCACCTGCTGGACCAGTTGCGCCTGTTTGACCAGTTGCACCAGTTGAACCTGTAGCACCCGTTGAACCTGTAGCACCGGTTTCACCGGTAGCCCCTGTTAACCCAGTAGCACCGGTTTCACCTGTTGCGCCAGTTTCACCTGTTGCACCAGTTTCACCTGTTGCGCCGGTTAACCCAGCAGCACCAGTTACACCAGCTGCACCTGTTTGGTAATATCTAATATTAGTAATAGCTGGGTTAGTTGATAATGGATTTGTAACATACATTCTTAGGGTATATGGGCCAGAACCTGCAGTAACGGTTGAACTGAGGAGAGAACCATTTTTATAGAAATTTATTGTATTACCAGTAGAGGTTAGTGAAAGAACATCACTTGATGTATATGATACTGCACCATTTACAAGTGTATAATCGACATAATACGCAAAGGTACTAGAGCTAAAATTAAATGAGGCATTATAAGAGCCGCTACGTCTAACCTCTACACCAACATTTGTAGTTACATTTGCAATCTTAAACGAAAGAGCAAAACCCTGTGTATAGGGGGTACTATTAAGGGCCTCTATTGCATCCACCTCCTGTAAACCAGATGTACCTGCTATAAAAATAACATAGGTATCATCTATAATTAGTGGACTCCCGCTAATTGTTGTTAGGGTTTGGAAAGCACCAGGAGAGCCAGTTACACCTGTTGCTCCAGTCTGTCCTGTAGCTCCATCGGCACCAGTTGCACCTGTTAAGCCAGTTGCACCAGTCTCACCAGTTGCACCAGTCTCACCAGTTGCGCCAGTTGCGCCAGTCTCGCCAGTTGCGCCAGTTGCACCGGTCTCTCCTGTTGCCCCTGTCTCACCTGTAGCACCAGCTAAACCAGATAAACTTACATTATATGTGGCCGGTGAGACAAATGTTCCATTTATATTGTAAATATTATCAATATCAATAAGACCAGATGAGCTATTATAGGCCTGTACCTTACCGTAAAAATAATTTATATTTGGCGCCCCTTGATCAGCAATAAAAACATCATTACCAGCTGTCCATGGCAAATTCGGCTGTATATATAATGAAACAGGTGGAGTAGTTGGGTCAATAGAGGCACTTGTAGAGGACCCAAAATAGGCGGCACCAGTTTCACCAGTGGCACCAGTTTCACCAGTGGCACCAGTCTCACCAGTGGCACCTGTCTCACCAGTGGCACCCGTTTCACCAGTTGCACCTGTTGCACCTGTTGCGCCTGAACCAGATGACCCTCCAAATGCATAGTCTAATAATATTCCAGCACCATTTGGTAAAACAAACCATACAGGCACAATATTACTTGCTGGTTTTGTTTTAGTATATGAACCAGAGGTATCTACATAATAGATGTCACCTGCTGTGGGACTATTAGGTAGTGTTATAGGCAGAGTTGAAAAATATTCACCCAAGGATTTAAAATTAAAATAATCCGATGTTGGTACATTTACCTGTGTTACATATCCAAGTATATTTATAGGGTCAGTAGTGGCCGAAATATAGGAGCTTGTAATTGTATCATATATTATAGGGTCTCCAACTGAAAATCCATGAGACGGTTGATAAATAGAGATATATTGCTTAATTAAACTACGGTTAGCAAATCGTGCAACTGTATCTGCAGGGAGCTGTGGTAACTGGTTATCTGCATAGTTACCATAAAGGGGGCCCATTTGGGGGATACCCTCTTCATTTAATCTGAAGAAGATATGATTCTCAGTGCCTAATGGCGCACCGCCACTATTACCACTATCAACTTTTTCATTGTAGTTATCAACATCAATAATTGTAACCGTAATACCATACTCGGATGCAGAATCAACAGATACTACAAGCCATGCAAACCCACCACGTGAACCTGACAACCAAAATCCAGGAGTTACATCTAGAAATGAATAGTATGATGGATTTAGATTTCCATCATAGTCTTGTACTGTATATAAGGTAAATGTTGCTGAAAATGCATTGTTACCATTAATTGGTGTAGGCAGCGCCGATGCAGAGTCACAAGTGGCTTGTAGACATACTGGAACAGTTAAACCTGACATCTCTAATTATTTAACATAAAGTTATAGATCTTTTAACGTATTATAATGAATAATACATAAAAAGAACTATTAAATAGCCGGAACTTATATAATATTACTATTAGGTTGCCAGTAGGCACGGGCTAGACGATATGGGGTTCCATCACCATTTCCTGTGTAACCACCAGCACCGATTAAACCCGTAGAGCCAAACTGACAGTTAGATAATGTAAGAGTTGTACCAGAGGTACCGATTTTACCAGCACCCAATGTGTAATAGGTCCAGGTCTGGGCACCAAACCATGTACCTATTGCAGCGGAACCTGTTGCATACTGAACTGAAACACCTGCAATTGGTAACAATAAGTGGTTATTAGATGATGCAGCTACATTAGTATTTGTTAATGATACAACATTCGCTACATTTGTTACAGTAAATGTGCCAGGTAAATTGGTTGTCACAGATGAGAGACCTGCATTCGTTGTTGCTGTACCACTTGGTGTATTATAGTAAAAGTCAATGTAATATGTTGCGGTACCAGAACCAGTAGGGCCTGTTGCACCAGTTGGTCCTGTTGCACCAGTTGGTCCTGTTGCTCCTGTTGGTCCAGTTACACCCGTTGGGCCCGTTGCACCACTACCTGTAGCACCTGTAGCACCTGTATTACCAGTTTCACCAGTATTACCTGTTGCACCAGTATTACCAGTATTGCCAGTATTACCTGTTGCACCCGTTTGACCTGTTGCACCAGTTGGGCCAGTGGCTCCAGCGGGGCCGTCAACACCATCAAGATTGACGTTATACACAACGGCCGATCCAAATGAACCGGAAATATTTGTAATTGAGCCAACTGTTAGTGCGCCAGTACCACTGGTATATGAACTAACGGTACCCTCGAATCTATTGGCAGAGTTAACCGAGCTAATAACTACAACTGAGTTTCCAGTAATATATGCTAGGCCCGTAGCAACTGTTAGGGATACAGAGCCACCAGATGTGGGGGTAATTGTTACAGAGGTAGTTGTTGCAGTGTTATATCTATCGCCAGAACTACCTGTAGCGCCAGTAGGACCAGTTGCACCGGACCCAGTAGGGCCAGTTGCACCCGTTGCACCCGTTGCACCGGTTGGACCAGTAGCACCAGTTGAGCCTGTGGCCCCTGAGCCAGTAGGACCTGTTGCGCCTGTAGCGCCTGTAGCGCCTGTTTGACCGGTAGCTCCTGTTGCACCTGTTGCGCCCGTTTCACCTGACCCTGTTGCACCAGTTTGACCAGTAGCACCTGTTGTGCCGGTTGCACCCGTTTGACCGGTTGCACCTGTTGAGCCAGTGGCCCCTGAGCCAGTAGGACCTGTTGCTCCTGTAGCACCTGTATTGCCTGTGTTACCGGTATTACCGGTTGCTCCTGTCTGACCTGTTGCCCCTGTTCCAGTAGCACCTGTTTCACCAGTAGCGCCCGTTTGACCAGTAGCCCCTGTGTTACCAGTATTACCAGTTTGCCCAGTTGCCCCTGTTCCAGTTGCACCTGTTTGACCAGTGGCGCCAGTTTGACCAGTATTGCCTGTTTGGCCAGTGGCTCCTGTTTGCCCGGTGGCCCCGGTGGCCCCTGTGACCCCTGTTGTTCCAGTAGCACCTGTGTTACCTGTATTACCAGTTGACCCAGTAGCACCTGCGGACCCAGGTGGACCTGTTGGACCAATTACACTTGTTCCTGGCGGAAGGACCATTTCGGTCCCCGTACCGGCGTAAATAATCTCGGCCATTAAATCTAGCGCTGTTGAATGACCATCGCCACAAGAAGCCATATCCTATCTAATACATTCATCATAAAATTGACACTGATAACACACACTTAATTAGTGTACAAATGTCTGACAAACAGTTAATCAAGTGGGCGGGTGGAAAGACTGCTCTTCTAAGCCATATTATTCCTCATTTGCAAGGGGCAGGACGACTATTAGAGCCCTTCTTTGGGTCGGGTGCTATTGCGGGGGGTTTTACTGAGAAACCGGCGTATTACATTGCCGCAGATATTAATGAAGTACTTGTAAAAGTACATGAGCTTGTTGTACAAAAAGACCCGATATTTATCCAAGGTATCAATGCCTGGTTTGCCGCTTACCGTGATGCCCCTGAAGCGGGTGAGCAGAAGGAAGCAGATATTATTGGTCTTACACTACAGGCCTGTTCTCGCATTAGCCGTGCTGCTGTATATTACTGTGCACGACTCTTATACAATGAGATGGGGGTCTGTACAGAAAAAGCTGTGCTATTTGTATTCTTGAATCGCACCTGTTTCCGTGGTTTGTGGCGGGAAAACAAGAGCGGTAAGATGAATGTTCCCTTTGGTAACTATAAAGCGGCTACTGCCGAGGTTGGCTTGGAGGAGCTAGAGATGATGACTTTGCGGCTTCAAGGTATACAATTAGAGTGCTCTGACTTCGAGACCTTCCTTCTTAAATATAAACCTGCACTTGGCGATGTAATCTATTGCGACCCGCCCTATTGGGCCCCTGAAGGTGGCATCTTTGCCTCATATGATAAGAGTGGCTTCGGCCGTAAGGAGACGGAGCGACTATTAGAGTTATTGCTTGTGGCGCATAGACGGGGTGCAAAAGTTGTGCTGAGTAATGCACCAAGTGATTGGTTGCGTGATTGGTGTAGGGCTGCAGGAGGCGAATACACGACTATTAGCACACGGCGGCGGATTAAGAGTAAGGGGACGCATGATATGGAGGATAATGAGGCTCTTGTTGTACTCGGTTAGATTTGCCGTTGTTTAATCATTGTTACCTCAAAAGGTTTTTTTGTTAGCTCCTTGCTCTTCTCTTCAAATCCATAGAACTGTCCATATCCATCTTTCTTGGGGTCTATTTCACTCATAGGTATAGTCATCTTATCCAACATGAAGTAGGCGTATTTCTCTCCAAGTGCATAGGGATATGGTACCTGATTATTACCAAGAGGACTGAAATATTTAGTTATTTTATCGTTAAACAGATAGAAAGAATATATTTTATCACCCACATAAATGTATTTATTGGCGGTTTGCTTTATTAGTATTGAATTACCGGGATGGTCACCTTTAGGGGCATAATGCTTATCTTTCAGGTCATTGTCCCCAATAAAAATTTTGAGATAAGGGGTGCTTAAAATAATTTCATCTTGCTCGTATTTAATAGGGGTTTCTTTGGTTTGCTTGGTTGTAAAAACCGAGACTTTACTTGGGCTAACTACTGCAATAAATGACCTGTTGCCATTGTCAATGATTTCATACTCTTTTCCCTTTACCTTTAGAGTTGCTGGTTTCTGGAGGGTCCATTTATGGATTCCCCGCTTATCAGGTCGGCTTACATACATCTTCCCATCATTACCTTTAAGAACACGCCCTTTACAAGCCTGAGCCGAATAAGGGGGGCTAGGGCGACCCTTATATTTTTTAGCAGTTAGCTTGGAACATGTCGGCATTATACTATAAGGGGTATAAAAATTGATGTCATGTGCGATTCTATTATTTTAAACAAGCCATCGCTATGAACTATACAGCCTCCTCAGAAACAATTACAATTAATGATTATATTAAAAAATGTAACGATAATAAGGTGCAGAAGCCGTATCTACAGCGCAAAAAAAAGTGGTCACTGGATCGCAATATTGCGTTTATTCGCTTTCTTCTAAAGGTCCGTAACGCAGTAATGCAGTTTGTATTTAATAAGCGGATTATTGATGGTAAGGAGGTATGGTTTGTCTGGGACGGAAACAATCGTAGTAATGCAATCCTGGAGTTTGTTAAGGCCCCTCTAATAATGCTTCCTGAGCTGATTCCTGAAGAATATCCAAAAGAGATTCAGGATAAGCTGACAAGTCTCTCATTGGATAAACTTAATAAATACTATAATTTCGCATATTTCTGTGATGAGCATGGCGTACGTGAATGGTATAATACACTTACTGCAAAAGAGACAGAGGGCCCTTATAGGGATATGAAGGAGCAACTACAAAACTATGATTTCCTGAATATTAAGCTTCCTACAACCATCTTTGACGGCGCCGACGATGAGTATATGGTTGGTGTCTACACCAGTGTAAATCAACCTGGTGACCCTATTGCTCTGCAGGATGTAATTGCAGCAAAGGTCTTTAACAACCGTTATACTCCTACATCACTTGATCATTACAAATTAATTAAAGATTATGTTAAGGACTATTATGATAAGACAGATGAGGCACTGCAATTGAATATGGATGGATGTGATATAGATACTGCAATGAATTTATATCAGATTCTCTTTGGTTTCCAGATGTATCTCTCTAAAACCTATTCAAAACTAATGGAAGCGCCTGGTAGGAGTAAGGAGACCTCAGTTGATATGATGTTCGAACTGTATAGGTCATTAGCTGATGCACAATTCGGCCGCATTGACAATTTGAATCTCTTTCTAAAGACTATTGAAAATTGTGTTAAGCTTGTTATGGATATCCGTGATGATATAATGAGCCTTAACCTACTTGTTATTAAGGATAAAGAGCAATGTGCAACTCTTGACTCCTTTCTTGGTAATGCTGCTTTAATGATGTTAATTACATATATCTATTGTCAGCATAGTGCTAACAGTTATGGTGAGGCTACAATTAAGAAAGTAAAGCAAATTATTATCTACAAGTTGCTATGTGATTGTATCGAGGAAAAGGCTGAAAGAATTGGGTTCTTGAAACACAATAAGATTTACCATAATAACTCTAAGGTCTCCGTTAATAGTAAACTGCAAACAATTCGTAATAATCCAGTCGCATTTGCAAGTATCAAAAATGAGAATATTATTGAGCTATTACATTATATTAATGAAGAGCAACAGTCCGCAACTAATGTGCGTCGTAAAATCAACAAGTTTCAGATTATCTGTATGACCCTTTATTACAATAAGCGTGTTCCACGTGACCTGATTACCAATAAGAGGGATTTGGACCATATTATCCCAATCAGTTGTGTGGAAGACAATACATCCATCTGTATTAATCGTCTAGGTAATCTTATGCTGATTGACTCTATTATCAATAAAAAGAAGGGGAATAAGCAGCTCTCAGATAGCTTTATTCAGGAACATGGGCTGGGCTATTACAATTATCCTAGCCAGGCAGAATATGAAGCGATTTGCCTTAAAAATAAGATTATCAGTAACAAAAAATACAATGAGATGTGTGAGCGGCGGGAACAGGCCTTCTTCAAGGCTGTTGTTGAGGCACTATTGTAGGTTAAAAGATAAGCGCTATTACAATTAGAGATGCTCTGGCGTTTAATTATTGGCTTATCTGGCCTTTTTTCTGTTAATGCTCAGACCACGGGCTGTTGCGACCCTATGAAGTCGGTCTGTACGGCCGGTGTACCTTTATGTAGTGATATGATGATACCTCAGGTAACAATACCTGCAAGTCCCTCTGTCCAACCCACATACTTTCCTTTGCCTGTTATCGAGACCTCGGTTACAAGTATCAGTATGGAGTCTACAATGACATTTGGTACATGTGTATTACCTGCGGTAAATATTGATTTTGTAAACACCGATTACACTGTTCGTTATGTTATGGGGCGTGTTCTTAACTGTTGTTTGAAGATTCCTATGACGAACATGCCAATTGTCTACACTCAGGTAACTCGGCCTACCATTGTTGCACCTTTACTGACTGCTGGTAACTGGACCACTGTAGTGACGCCTAGACTTAATACAGCATGTAGTACTGCTTTTGCTTCAACTACCCCTTCAATGACACCTAAGATTATGCCATCTATCACCCCTACATCATCTGCTTCAATGACCCTTAGAGTAATACCTTCTATGGCCCCTACGCCCTCTGCGTCTGCTTCAATGACCCTTAGGGTAATACCTTCTGAAAGTATGACTCCTAAACCCTCTGAGTCTGCTTCAATGACCCTTAGAGTGATTGAGAAACCCTCAGAGTCTGCTTCAATGACCCTTAGGGTAATACCTTCTGAAAGTATGACTCCTAAACCCTCTGAATCTGCTTCAATGACCCTTAGGGTAATACCTTCTGAAAGTATAACTCCTAAACCCTCTGAATCTGCTTCAATGACCCTTAGGGTAATACCTTCTGAAAGTATGACTCCTAAACCCTCTGAATCTGCTTCAATGACCCTTAGAGTCATTGAGAAGCACTCTGAGTCTGCTTCAATGACTATTAGAGTTGTTGAGAAACCCTCTGAGTCTGCTTCAATGACTCTTAGAGTGATTGAGAAGCCCTCTGAATCTAGTACAATGACCCCTAAAATACAGGAGCCAACCCCAGCACCCGCTGATGTTATTATTCCTCCTGAGCGCCCCTCTGAATCAAGTACAATAACACCAAGGATAATCCAAGAGAAACCCTCTGAGTCTACTTCAATAACCCCTACAATGACTATTAGAGTTGTTGTGAAACCCTCAGAGTCAGGCACAAGTAGTGTAGAGGGGTCCGCAGAACGTCCTTCTGAGTCTGTAACCCCTAGATATATTGAAAGACCATCACAGAGTAATACAATGACACCAAAGATACGTGAACCCTCTCCTGATGTTTTTATCCAACCTGTGGATGATTCTCGAGTGAGCCGAACTCCTGAACAAATTGTAGAGCCACCAACAAAATCTCCAAGCTCAACAAAATCTCAGAAAATATTTGCATCGATCTCGAGTGCACCTTCGAGTGCACCTTCGAGATCGCCCCAACCAGAGGTTGGGGCTCTCACCATTGAAACTGCTGCTACGCAGCAGTTGAAATCGAGATCCGCTCTCAGGTACCCTACACCCTCCATTAGTAAAACAAGTACCCCATCTCGTACTATTAGATATGTTAAGCCCTCTTATAGTTCTCCTCCATCAAAGCTACCTCAGCCCACTAAGTATGTTGTCCTCAGCCCTATTCCTGTAACTCGTCGTCCTTCGCCAGGACCAACCACTAAACCCCCTGTACTCAATTCACAACTTACAATTAATAATGGCAATGTGACCTACTTAAGTCAACCAAAGACTCTCCAGTATATTCAGGCCTCATTGGCCTGTGCTGCAGGTGTACCATTAGAATATATTCGCATTCTAAATATTACACAGCGCAATAATGGAACCTCCAGCGTTGTCATCTATGATAAGGGTGCTCCCGGACTATCGAGCAACGGCTCGGCGGCCTGTTACAGACCTGCTGCTATACCAACAGTCAGCCCTAAAGTGATGGCCAGACAGTTACAGGTGGTTGATGAATCTGCATTAATGATTGATTATGCTGTGGTTGACCCGCCTATTGAGCTTCTGGACCCTGTAACGTTTGTTACTGCCGTTTCAGGCGATACAGGTCTTGCGGCAATTGTTGCAGAGTCTGGTGGTACAGTTATGGATGTGGTTGTTCCTGAAGAGATTGTTGATTATGCTGCCATCGCTGCTCCTGCTCCTGGAGCACCTGTACAGGTTGTTGAGAACAGAACCCCACTGTATGTTGGTTTAGCTGTTGGGCTTGGTGGAGTTGCAGGTCTTATTGCAGCTGGACTGGTTGTTATGAAAATGAAGAGACGACTTGCAGGTAAGCCTTTGACACGACATGTAGAGGTTGTTGAGGTCAATCCTACAGTTAGAGTAATTGGCGCTGGGTCTGAGCGGCAGATATTTGTTCCTGGTCAAATCCGTGTATAATATTCCTATAATTAAATTAATTATTATAATATTATCGTATTGTAAGAGTATGAACAGTTCGCCAGGTTTAATTCAAAGCTTACTAGGCAGTAATAAAACAAAGCGAAACTTTATTAAAAATATAACTAAGAAGCGACTAACTCAAAAGCGATTTAACAATATGCATAAACATTTAACAAGCACTAAGAGGTATTTTTCACCTAAATCCATATTTGTTTTAAAAGGTCATGGCTCTGATAAAGAGAGTGGTGAATATCGTCTGAAACAAGATGAATATCTCCTAATGGCTGCAGAATGTGCTATGTCAACATCAATTAGTCCAAAGGAGGTTGGTATTATGCATGATACATTGGAAAAAGGTGACATACTTAAATATGCAATACAAATCCCTGAAATAAACACAAATCTTACACAGTACCCATTGCAAAACATATATGGATTTCCGGATGATTACAAGTTTGAAATGTTCCGCCCTAAGCTCAATAACAGTAATAACCCTGTGTATTATAAAATACCAGCGATTTCATATGCACCATTATCGTTTTATGATGAGTCAGATTTAGATAATATTCGCTTTGAAGAGGCAAGGTACAATGGTATAACATATACTAATCTACAATTATTCGAATTGCGTCAATCTGGAATTATACAGCCAAAACAACAATTTAGATGGAATCCATACTTTGTAATCATATCAAATAAAATTAACAATGAAATTAATAAGGCCTTTAATTCAAATAGTGCAATAAATTCACTAAAAGTAGATCTTGGTCGTAAAAACGGTAGATATGCTTATAGTATGCATAACCCTCCAAGTATTTTTTGTTTAGTTCCAGATACAACTTTAGATTTAACATTCGAGGAGGTGGAGAAGGGGACTGACGAATTATCTCAGCTGTTTGTTAAACAATTAAGGGGGGCGTTTGCTAATTCTATTTTGACAATTGATGATATTTTCGAAATCACTGAGCGAAGAGGTAGACCAAAAACAATTGCAAATTTAATGTATTTTTCAATGGGCTTGGATACAATCTTTGAATATGTACGAAGAAAGGTTCCTGAAGGTCCTGTTTTAGTTATTCATCCAGCATGTAGAAGTCTGGACACAAATAATACAAATAGAGAAGAGGTCCGCTTTCCCAAATCATTTGCAGGTGAAGATTGGGCTGCAATGACAGGTAAAGAGCGCAGAAAAGTCATTAAAAAAGCACGAGTTGTAAACCCTCGTAATGAATCAGGTTATATATCAGAGTAGTTATTGTGAGTAATTCTTACTTGGGTTTCATAATCTCCTTAAGGAAGTTGGTCTTCACATAGAAGGCTCTTGAGTCACTGTCTTTCGGCCCCTTTGTTCTTGACTGAAGGTACTCGCCCGTGCCAGAGCTCATTGTCTTAGTCTCTTGGTAAGTACTCTTAATGGTGTCATAGTCTTCCTTCAGCTTACCATAGAGCGTGGAGTCCTTGCTAAAGTGAATAGGCTCCATATAGGTCACATTATCACCCTCTCTAAGATAAGGTACAAAGACGGTATTAGCCATCTTCTTACCTGCTCGGTGGTCCTCAAAGGAGCTGTCCTGAAATCCTGTGGTCATAGTGACTGCAACCGTCTCTTTAGGGACAATTGCACCTGATTTGAGCTTCTTAACAGGGAAGGCCTTGATTTCACCGTCTTCGCAGTCCAGACAGTTACTGGTTTTCGGGATTCCTAAATAAGACTCAACATGATGGCCTACACCACCCTTATTAGCGGTTTTCGGGAGATTGTGGGTCTGGCCTGAGAGGGCCTGGAGCTTTTGAAAGGCGTCATTTAACTTGATGGACATATTGGCTTGATACCTTTAAAGTGTAAGAATTAGGGCATCAAGTTTTTCTAAATAGAGAGTAAGATGCCGGCGTTAAGTATGACAGCAGCCGTATTTGGTTATGGACGACCGCAAAGAGGGGCTACAGGTAGTGGGGACAAGATTCTTGATTCATTAACAACTTCTGCTGCAGCCTACACGGCTGCATCATCTGGAAGCTGGGTTAAAATCACAGACGCTGAGTGGACAACAGTGCAAACCAATGTTACCGGTACAAATAAATCGGGTACAACGGATGCTACATTTACATCAATTGGTAACTCTACAAACTTCACTGTAGGGGCATTAGCTGCCTATAACCAAACAAGTGCAGCATCACCTGCTATTCCTGCCAATAATTACCTTTATGGATTTAGGATATATATTAACTCAGCTCGATCCGACCTACGGGTCTATGCAAATAATAGCAGTGATACCTCTGTTAATGGATTTGTACAACGTGGTGGGACGTTGCCCACCAGTACAGCTGGAATCAATTATTATGTGCTAAAGGGGGTGTCCGCTGTTATTAATGCAAGTGCTGCAACATCACTATTATTCTTTACGGGTGAGGTTTTACTAGTTGGATTTAAACAGGCTGTTGGTGCCTCGGGTATTAAATACGATAGCTCAGCGACGCCACCAACCTCATCCACAAATATTAATAGTTCTTTCGGTAACGGTTCAGCATTTGCAATTCAAGGCCTAAGCACGGCGTCAAAACAGTGGCCATAAAAATTGCGCCTAGTCTAAACAATTAATACACGTTAACTCATAATATGAATCAGCGTGTTGTAATCTTTGATACCGAGACCACCGGTCTTCCTAAGGACCGTAACCAAATCGCCGTTGCCTCAGCAGGTAACTGGCCTGATATTGTAAGCATCTGTTGGCACGTCTACGATAATGGGGTTCTATGGAAGAAGGAGCATCATATTATCAAGCCCTTCGGTTGGTCTATTCCTGAGGAATCTACGAAGATTCATGGTATTACTGAGGAACGTGCACTTCGGGAGGGTAAACCATTAAAGGATATCCTTGACGAGTTCAAAGCTGATGCGAAGAGTTGTGATCGTCTTGTTGCTCACAACTTTGCGTTTGACAGTAATGTACTAATGAATGCCTATAAGTGGCGCCTTGGCGAAGATTGCGGCGGTTGGTGGCCCTTTAAGGCGGAGTTCTGCACTATGATGGTGGCGGCAGAGGAGCTGAAGATTCCTGGTCCGAAAGGCTACAAGTGGCCGAGGCTTGATGACCTTTACGTGGCGACCTTTAATGAACCAGCACCGGCGGGGGCTCACTCGGCTGACCGTGATGTGGAGGTATTAGCAAAAATCTATTTCAAGCGCTATTCTGACATTGATTTGGAGGAGATGGCTAATATTATTCATTCTTGTACTATTATGTGATTTACTCACCCGCTTCATAGATAACACTAATATAGACTGTGTACTCGGCTCGTCCATACTTTCCGATGTAGAAGCCCACATCATGGGCCCCTTCATCAACCTGGCGCTTCATCTGTCTCTTTTTCTCTTCAGGTAGTGCAATTGCTTCGTCACCTGCGCAGGTTCTGAACTCTGTCCCACCCAGCCTGGTGGCGTTGTAATGGTGGTAGGCGCAGTTGTAGGCGGCATCGTAGGCCTTTGACCAGTTCTTGTAACAGTCCACGGGCATGGCGAGTTTCATACGGGCAAAGTCATGGTCGTCAAGGTCAGTTGGGCGAACAATCATGTAACGGTATCCGATAATGGCTTGGTGGTTCATTCTTTGGCTTACTATTAAAAAGAACAACATCATATTTTCAGTTTTTTCTACATTAAATAACCTCAATGTTTACAGCATAGATTGGTAAACCAGAATCAGTGACACAAATCTCAATAACTTTATGTGCAGTAAGATACTCATCAATACCTGGAAGGTCTATATTCAGGGTTTCGTGTCTAACAGGATCTACAATTAGATACTCCAATTTGAAGTGACCTACCTGCAAATAGGAGTAGATCTCTTGACTAAGGAGATGACAGGCCTCTGACCAGGCCTGGTCAAAGGTGTCAGTAATAACAGTCTTTGGACTAATAATCATGTGATGGCTTGAAGTGATTTTGTACATGGCGGCTTACAATAAAAAATGGGTTTGTTTTTGTCAGTTTTTTTATTTAGACCTCGCATTAGATAGAATACACTTATTAATTATCTTGGTGACTAAACTTGCGGCAGATATCAATACACCCACATGCAAGGACCCCACAGTCCCAATCACACTCGGGATCACCACAGTAATGGTAGCGACGACTGGAGTTTAGCACCTCATTATCAATCAGTTCAAGGCGCTTGGCATGAGCCTCGTCACACCTATATCTAATGGTTTGGAGGATAGAATTACCATAACCTGCCGTCCCATCTAGTTGCAGGTAGATGGTCATTTCATAACCACGCCAAGTGATTGCGTCCACTTTATCATGAAGGAAAGCCATAAGGTCCTTAAGGGTCTTGAAGTCGTTTTGCTCCCTAGTGTAATAGGCCTCAAAGACCTCACCAGTAAAGCGACCCAAGACCCCTTGAAAGTAGGTCTCAATAGCTATGAGCATCTCCTCCATACTCTTATAGGAGGTGGTGGTTTCCGTAATTAGATTAGGACCGTGACGGTGCTGATTGAATGTGGCTTGGAACATATTGGCTTGTTGATGGCTTGTCATTTGGCTTATTATCCCACCTCTATAGAAAAAGAGTTGGTCTGTTCAAGTTTTTTCTTTTTTTTTGTTTGCTAACACCATTAGTAGCCTCTCTCTAGGAAGCGGCGCAGACCCTTTCCATTCTTGCACCAGCACTCCCTAAAGCAGCCGCAAGGGAGTTCGCCGCAGTCACCATCACAGAGCTCGTCGCCACAGCAGTGGACATGACCAGTTGCACGGCGTCTGGTCCGCTCTGCCTCCTCCTTAGCCTGGACTGCACTGGGTTTGTAGATCTCCAGAGAATTTAGATTGCGAGTACGATGGATTTCAACCAGCTCAGTTTTGATATAGAGCTTGTCACCAACCTCAATATCAGCCCTATGACTGAGGACGATGGCGGCCACGTGCGCTGGGTCTGTAGTTGAGCCACCCTCAGAATACTCGTCATCGGTGTTGTAGACAATCTGCTTAGGGCCGATGGGTGGTGCATCCCAGTGTTCCATGATGAAGGCCTGGGCCTTTTCGGCGGTCTCTTCCAGAGTCTCATGATTAGTGACCCAGAACCACTCTCCTGAGATGTTGCGGGTTGTATACACTATCTTATACATGTTGGCTTGGGTGGCTTGGACTGGCTTACCTTTAGAAAAAAAGGCTGGTTTGTTCAAGTTTTTTATTTTTATTTCTCATTACTTTTAGTGTGTTATCAAGTTCAATAGTCATCATCGGAGTCATAGTGGCGGCGACGACGGGTTGAGGCCCCGCACCAGCAACTGCGAAAGCAGCCACATGGGAGGGTACCGCATCCACCATTACAGAACTCGTCTCCGCAAATGTGGACTTTACCAGCAGCACGGCGCCGAGCCCTCTCTGCATCCTCTTTGGCCTGGACGGCCGAGGGCTTACAGAACTCAAGGGTGTAGAGAGGGATGTAGCCATAAGTGGGGTCAATCAACTCAATCTCAATCCCAAACTTGTAACCTGCATCAATCCTCTCCTTCTTTGAGAGGATAAAGGCAGCAACCTGAGTTGGGTCTGAACCGGTAGGGTGTTCACCGTGATAGGACAACTCCTTTTCACCAATGGGGGGCTTAGCCCACACTGTGACACAGTACTCCTGCGCAGTAGCGGCAAGTTCCTCTATGGTCTCGTGCCAACTGGTCCAGTGTTGTGAATAGTTACATTTGTACGCATGCTTGGTGTAAGCAATGCGATACATGTTGGCTTGGGGGCTTGGGTTCATGGCTTCAGGATGTAACTCCATACCTTAAGAAAAATAGAAGCCTGGTTTTCAAGTTTTTATTTTTTTTTGAGGGCTATATCTCTTTATTTTTTTGGGTTTTATAGAGGTTTAGTTACCCTTAGAGATGGTGAAGACGGCAAGAGTGGTATTGCGTTTGTTGAGGTGGTCATAGTAGCTTATCTCAACCCTAAAAGGGGTTCCGCTGTTGATGCGGCGCTCATGATTGAGAACAAGGTTCATAACCTCTTTACCACTTCCCTCTTCACTCTCTTTCAGTTGAATAACTAGGTCACCCATACGCTCTCCAGGGTAACTGTAGTAGATGACCTCTTTTGGGGTAGGGGTGTGAAGAGCATAGAGCGGGTGGTCCTTGGTAAAGTACTTGGTAACAATCTTCTGTGTCATAACTGCGACCTCTACCAGTGAGTCATAGACTGTATTGTTCTTTGCCTCAATAGTAGAGTCGGCAATAGAGTAGTAAGTTGCGTTGAGTTGGTACATGATGGCTTGTTTGGCTTGATTGACGTACCTTTAAGAAAAAGAGAGGCCGTGACCTCAAGTTTTTTCTTTTTTTTGTTTGAGTTGAGATATTATTACTACTGTGTGGAGTGATAGGCGAGTTTGAGTGAAGGGCTAATGGAGTCATCATCTTGCTTGTACCCCACCACTACACTTAGGGTGTGCCCCTGTTGAATGGGGACGTAGGTGTGGTGCATGAGCTCGGAGTAAATCTCCCATACCTTGAGGTCAGTCTCACCATCAGGCGTAGTGAGCCTAATGGTGAGCTTGAGGGGGTCGGCGTTGGCCTCATCATGAAGAACCCCAATGAGCTCCTTCATGAATGGGCGCCACCTGTCGTGACAGAAGGAAACCTCTTCAACTTGATTGAGATGATACAAATAGGCAGTGGCGTGGAACATTGTTTGACTTGTTTGGCTTACAACATCAAAGGCCTGTTTAGTGTCTTCAAGTTTTTTATTTAGTGAAATCCCTATCAATCACCCCAGTCCATGTCTGTTTACCTTTAGTGGTGATGATGAGATGGATCTGGTGACCAGCCTGAATACGAGCAGCACCGACACTCTCGAGTGTGCTTACAAGGTCTTCAAGGGGGGTAGGGTCACATCCCACAGGATTGTACATGTAGAGCTTGGCCTCGGGGCTTGTACCATACGCTCGAGTGGCCTCCTCCACGGCCAGTGCTATTGCTCTAGACCAACAGAGATTACCTTGGTACGTGTCTTTGTTGAAGTATGAGAACATGGCTTGTCCAATAAAAAGGTTGTTGTTTTTGTTCAGTTTTACGTCTGCTTACTACTCCTCCATAATAGAGATAATAAGCTCAAGGAGCAGGGTGTTATCCTTCTTAGCGACAATGGAGATATCTCTAAAAGGGGTTGGCGGAGTGTTGATGGTGGTTTCATGGACCTTGAAGGGGATGATGTTAACCTCATTGAAGGTGAAGGTCTTGGCACCACGGCGCTTTGCCTCCATGATAGACTCATTCACTTGGTGAGCAATAGTGATAAGGTCTTCTGAGGTAATGTAGCTGCTGATGGAGCGGCCTGGAAGGTGTGTAATGGTATTGAGAATGTACATGGCTTGAGTTGTCTTACTAGTAGGTTAGACTAAAGGTTGGGTTCGGATTTTTTCTGTGTCCTCATCTATAAACAAAAAGAAGCGAAAGCGTTTGGTTTTTAGAGGTTTTACACTTTTTTTCTTTGGTTTTGTGTTTTTCTCTTTTTTTTCTTTTGGTTTGGCGTTCTTGGAGGAAGATTTACTCAAGTTCGGGTTCAGGGGCGCTTGTGTCAATGGTGTCCTTCTTGGGGTCATAGAGGCCCACCCAAGGACCCTGAGTCTTGTCATCGTTCATGAGCCAGAGCTCATTACGACTAGACTTGTAGTACTTGGTGGACTTCTTGGTCTTCTTGTCCTTGTGCTCCCAGGCAACCAGCGACTCCTCCTCCTCATCATCCTCAGGAGGGGGAGTCGGCTTCTTGGTTTCCTTCTTGGTTGCCTTCGGCTCCTTCTTGGCCTTGGGCTCCTTAGCAGGGGACTTCTTGGAAGACTTGGATGCGACAGACTTGGACTCATCCTCAGACTCCGCCTCGCTGCTGGAACCCGCACCGCCGCCCTTCTCCTTCTTTGGCTTTACAGCCTTAGTGGATTTGGGAGGTGCGGCGGGGTCTCCAGCCTCACGGCGGGTAGATGCTTCCTTCATTGCCTCGGAATACTTGAGCCCCGTCTCTGCCTGGACTGCCTTGACGTAGGCAATCCATGCAACGGTGGCCTCGGACTGCTGACGCTTGGGGGCATCAGGGTCCTTGGCCTTCTTAGTCTTCTTTCCAGCTGCGGCAGAGACCGACTTATCAAAGACGGTCATAAGCTGCTTCATGAGAGAAGACTGCTCCTTGACATCAAGCTCCTTGAAGGAGGTGAGAATCTCAGTGGCGGTTTCGGCTGACATGGCTTGTGGCTTTAGAACTGTGTGGCTTTTAGCTTTCGCTGTACCATTTGACCTAGCCAAAAACCATGACTCAATTTTTTTTTGGACTTGAATAATGATACTATAAGGGTGAGATATGCCTCTAGCTCAAGTGCAAAAAAAAATTGAATCTATGCTTTTTGCTAGGGTAGAGAGTATGCTGTGTACCAGTAAAGCCACTTTCAAGCCTGAAGCCATGTCTCTTCGCCGCAGTCCCCGTATTGCCGCCAAGATGCCCCAAGCCCCCATGTCCGCCGCCACTGCCTCTGTTGCAGTGTGTGAGCCGACTGAAGCCAAAGCCATGCCATCAATCTCAAAGAAACTCCCTGCGGTGCGTAAGCATCCGCATGTGGAGAGGGTCTACCTTTGTGACCCCAAGGATACTAGTTACATGCTCACCCGTGAAGAGGCCAATACCCTCGCCCACTGGGACTTCTCTGAGGAGGACTGGGACATCATCTTCTGTGGTGAGTCCCTGGTCTCCCTTGGGACGCTCTGCAATGAGATGACTGAGTCATGCTTCCGTTATGGGGGCTTGGCTCGGGCTCAGATGCACCGTCTCCAGGTTGAGAAGGACCAGTATGGGTGCTGGAACTGTAATGAGTTCTCCAGCACCCTGGCCCTTTCACGGGAGGAGGCCAATGCCCTTGGCATTTGGAATGAGTTTAGTGAGGAGGAGTGGGAGTGGATCTTCTGTTGCGGCGCTACCGACAAGGTGGAGGTGGGTGCAATTTGCACCACCCTCACTCCCCACTGGGCCTTCTCTGCACGTCGCCGTGCGGAGGAGGAGGCTGTAGCCCCTCCCCCGAGCCCTGTGCTTGAGGTGGCGGCGCCAGAGGAGGAGGCAATCCCCCCCATGCCTCTCCTCACACCCAAACTTCTTAGACAACAGGCGGTAGACCTACCTAAGCCCCGAGCCAAAGGACAACTCAGTCCTGAGGCCAGGGAGTGGGTACGGACCTTCAAGGCCCGGCTCCTAGGCCTCCCATCTGGAAAGGACTCCATCTACAGGTTCCTGGACAGGTGCGAGGCCATTGGGAACCTCCTCCAGAGTCTCCTCTCCAGTCCTCACCTTCTAGAGGTGCTGCAGATGGAGCGGAAGGGCCCCCAGTTCGCCAAGGCGCTCATGCAAGCTGTTCATAACCTTTCGGGGGATGAGGAGCTCGTCGCTAAGCGCATGGCAGAGCTGAAGTACTACCGCTGCCCCCACTGGATGACCGCCAAACTCAAACACACCTACAAGCGCATCCAGGACCTGAGCGCCATCATGAGTGCCACTGCGACCCCATACATAGATAAGTCTGACTGATTCCCCTAATGTGCCAAACCTCAAAAACCAAAGAAAAAAGAGGCAAACCCCAAAACCCAGACAAAAAAAAAAGAAAGCGCAAAACCCAAACAAAACCGCCCTTTAGGGCATCGCTTTTTATTACAATGTACAGCTCCTCCCTATTTTTTATATGGATATATCTCTATACTGAAAAACTTGAAGGCTGCTGCACGTACTATTAGGTGGTGTGCCAACAAGCCAATAAGCCAACCATGCCAGCCATTCAAGCCAACCATGAAGAACTCCTGGACTACAATGCCCAGACCGCCAACGACGAGTCCCGCTACCCCCAGTGGATCCAGGCACAGGTGAACGGGAACGAGGTCTACTCCTTAGACTACGACCTTGTGACCGGCGACGCCATCCTCGTCAACAACAACCCCTTCCTTGAGGGGAATCTCCGCATGGGGGTGCGGATCTCTGGGGACCTGAAGCTCAAGGACTTCTTCCGTATGTACTACGGTCTCCGTCGCTACACGATGCACATTGCGTACCTTGACGTCCCTCGTGCAGCGGGGGAGCCGAAGCTCCTTGACCAGACCTTCAGGGAGCTCCATGCTAGGCACAAGCTCATGCAGCTAGACCTCATCACCCGCCAGTAAGCGCATGAGCAAGAGCCTCATAAAAAACAAAAACAAAAACAAAAAAGAGATGAGCAAGAAAACCCCCTCTTTTTAATAGAATGGCATTGGTCCAAGCTAACAGTCGAGCACGAATCAATGAATTTCTTAGTTTATTTATTCAGCGTCCACCAACAGCGCCTCCCCTTACCCCTGAAGAATTTTTAACTGATATTAGTCCAAAATATAGAGATATACCGCCCACTACAGAGATAATTTATTATATAGATGGATTAAAGCCATTTCCATCTGCTGCTCTACCATTTGATAATACTAAGCCACTTGCAAGTGGAGCCTACGGTGATATTTATGAGACTACTGATAGAAGATACATATTGAAATTTATAGTATTGGGTCCACGCCCTCCTATAACAGCTACTATTGAGGAAGATGAAGATTATATTATGAGACATCGTGATATAATTAAGGAGACATTTATACAGCATTATTTGCAAACTGAACCTGATGCTGAACTAAGTAGCAAAATACCAAAGATACATGGCATCTATTTATTTAGTAAGCGCCGAGGAATAATTGTAATACAAATGGATAGAGCTGATATTACTGTTCATAATGTATGGAATAATCTAGTAAGAACCTCACCCGATAGAAAAGTACCGTTTGACTATATGAATGCCTTCCTGTCAACACTAATAAATACTTTAGCTAGATTATATGAAAAATATTTATTTTCACATCGTGATTTGAAATTAAACAATATTATGCTTTCAGGTGCTAATATGAAATTAATAGACTTTGGAATGAGCGCACTAACTGTAAATCTGGACGGCACTCTTTACAGAATTGTGAATGAGGACCAGTATCAATATGATATTGCATGTAGTCCAAAGCAGGATTTAGGTCTTCTTTTCACATTTATTTATGAGTATTTCTACATTCCTGGTTTATTAGACAATAAGGGGGTTAAGCTATTAAATAAACTATTTACGGGTAACAAAAATACTGTTATTAATAATACTGCGAAACAAACCCCTGGAACTTTTGCACATAAACTAAAAGTGAAACATGATACTAATCTTATAACAAAACCTGGCATACCTTTATGGCATAGTGCATACAATTTCAAGGGTAATTTATATCCAGATACCTGCCCTATCTCAAGTGCTTTTTCACTTGAGAATGTCTCAAGAATACTAACAGAGGTTGAGACCTCTGCTGGTGGTGGTGGAAAACGAAGAAAAACACGGAGGAACAGATTATCATTGGGTAGTAGATGAGTTACAACGTGTATTTAAATGAGTTTGAAGACCCACCATTAATTATTGAGAATAATGCAATAGAAAAGCTAGAGCGCCCGGCTATTATAGAACTATTGGGTGGTGACCTTGGATTTTATAGTATTATAAGTATAGTAAAGAATAATACACCACATAGATGGTGGTCTTGGGAGGCAAAGCGCATTGGACCAAGTAAGCTCTTTGGCATCACAACAATTAAGTGGATTGGGAGGATAGCTGAAGACCCTGTTAAGGCTATAGTGGAAGAGAGTAAGTTATCGGACTCTTTTAGTAAGTTTATGCCTTCTGCAGGAGGGCGGCGTCGACGTAGTCGTCGGCGTACTCATAGTAGTCGTAAATAATAAAGGCAATAATTAGTTAATGTCTGAAGAACTACAGATTGGGATTGAGTCACGAATAATGGCCTTTCAGAATCTGTTCAAACCAGAATTTATTCGAATATGGAAGCCTAAACATTTTATGTCGTTGCTGAGTAACAAAATTAAAAAAGATGAACACGGCAAGTATCAGGTACTTGATTTCTTCACACTTTTGCCACCACTTCCCGATACTGAGATTCTTGTAGATTTAGATAAACCACTCACTAAAGGTACGTTTGGAACAATCTATACAACAAGGGGAAAGGACTCTATTTTAAAGTTCACTAACTTAAAGGTTCCAAACACAGACCTCAGGTATTATATCCAGTCTTATGCTGCAATTAAAGAGGCGTTCATGCAGTTTATTATCAGCTCTGATCCTAATCAAAATATTGCAAAGGTGGTGCCAAAACTATTAGGAATATATAGCTATGAAAAAGGGACAGAGCGCTCTATAGTTGTCCATATGGAACGTGCAGATATAACTATTGAGGGTTTATGGAATAAGATTATCAAGGCATCACCAACAAGAACACTATCATTTAGTCACATACGGCGACTCTATATCATAGTGGTTAAGATTTTACGACTATTAGGCGAGGCATATAATTTTAATCATCGTGACCTGAAACTAAATAATATTATGCTGAAAGCGGACGACGGTCAAGTGAAATTTATTGATTTTGGTATGAGCGCAATGACAGTATATTTTGAGGGTAGACCCTACAGAATCGTGAATGATACAACTTATAAACACAATAGTTCTACCACTCAGCAGGATTTTGGCCTATTATCCGCTTTCATCTTACTTCAGTATTATAATGGTGGGTTTCTTGATAATAAGGGTAATATGTTTTTCAATTACCTTTTCACAGGTAATAAAGCTAGACCGGTTGGGACGGCTAAAGAAAATTCTTCAACCCTTATACATACATTGATAGAGCGAGACAAAATTTTAAAATCACAGAGGTCTAACTCCCCCTTCTGGCATTCGGCTTATAATATTATGGGTGACCTGTATAAAAATGACTCCCCTTTAACCAGTAGATTCTCAATAGATAGCATTAGTGCACTGTTAACAGAGTTCGAAGGTATACCAAACAACAGTTAATCTAAATAATTGTACAATTATAATAGCAATGAGTCAGTTCTGTTATTATTGTACGGATGAGGAGAATCTGATAAAGAGTCCCTGTAAATGTAAACACACCTATTTACATAAGCGCTGTTACTATATTATTCGGCAGCAACGAGACGCCTGTTTCTATTGTAAGGGGGCATTCCCACCTTTAGAGTATGAATGGTCGCCAGAGGGTCTGGCCACCATTTATAAATTTAAGAAAGTTGGGAATACTATCCATCGTATTCAGTTCACTGTTAATAGGTCTATGGAGAAACATGGTACTGAATACATTTACGATGATATTAGTGGCAAACAGTTGGAGCGCAATGTATGGATGAATGGCATGAAAATTATTAGTGATGAGTAGGTTAAACATTTGGGCCGCCTTGCTCCCGAGTGCAGCCACATTTCCAACACATTCTGTAGAAGATTGTGTTATTGCCATAACCTCTTCTTTTAACTATACCTAGCGCATGTACACCACCGGCTGGGCACTCGGGGCCGAAACAGGTGTACCCACCTTTATAACGCCGGGTTCTGCGACTGTGTCTTTTATTACGACGACGAGTAGGTTTGCGGACCATTATATTATTCATTGTGATTTTATTATTAGTGTATAGAATTGATATATCAATGTACTATTAGTAGCTTAGTGGGGTTTAAAAAACTTGAAGTCTGTGTGCTGATATTTATATGGTGGAGGTTCAAGATGATCGAAGCCATTACAAGCCAGGAAATTCAAGCCACAATTAAGGAGATGATGAGCCCCGAGGAGCTACATGCGCTGGAGGTGCGCCTGACAATCAAGAGGGCACTGACGATGATTCAGTATGCGGAGGGTGGTGGATACACCGCTGAGCGGCAGTTTGAGGCCGAGAGTTTGAAGCTGCTCTCGAGTGTTCTCGAGAGTAAGCTGACCGACGAGTCGCCGTTCGAGTGGCAACTGGCTGTGTTGGTTGCCAAGGGGGTGGCTGAGTCTCGAGCGGTCATGCTCGAGTGTGCCCAGGACAAGGTGTTGGGGATTAACCTTGAGGGGTTGATTGGGGCCGAGGTCTCTTACGAGGACTATATTGATAACCAGTTTGTTAAGAGATATTGAAGGGAGTGGGATATTATAATGGATTTAATTGCGCCATTTTTAATATGTCCTGGTTTGGGGTTTGAAATGTCTTGAAATAACACGATGGCGTCTATTGTTAGACCCATTATTGTTAAGTCCACGGTTATTTATTCTATTAGAATTATTATTAGTGTATTGATTATTATTATTATAATTATTATTATTGTTACAATTATAATTATTATTGATTGTCTGATTATTTTTGTAGTTAAATCTATTACCAGGTTTGAACCGTAATGTACGTATACGAGATTTATTGGGGGTTCGTTTGTGTTTGCATGTACGACGTGCGTACTGCGGATTGAACGCAGTTTTTATATTATTTTGAGGCATAGGTATCTATTAATATTATTTTATAATTTTTATGGAGCATAAAATAAAAAAATTTGATATTTATTTGTATCAGAAAAACTGTGTACAAGCCACAAATGATTCAGATTAACCTGATTCAAGCCTTTGACAACTATGACCACAATGAACTCTACAATGGTCAACCCCGCTATGCCCAGTTTATTCAAGCCCGACTTCCTGATGGTCGGGTGATTGAATTTGACTACGACCTTCGGATGCGCCAGGCCATTCTGATTGAGAGTTTGGAGGGGGGACAGCGCCTGGCCTACCGGGTCGCACCTGAGGTCCTTGCCAAGCAGGTTATCCGCAACTTCTATGGGATTCGCCACTTTGCCCTACGGAATGTTTGGCGAATTCGCCCTAGGCAGCAGGGGGACCCCCGCCTGATGGACCTCACCTTCCCTGAGATGTACGACCGTTATGAGTTGCTGCAATTCGACATTGCGGACGTTGTACAGCGATAAAGGAGCCAGTTAAACCACAAAAACAATTAGAGACCAATGGATAGCCCGTCACAACTAAAAAAAAGAAAAAATGGCCGAGAGGAGGATGAGCTTTTTTATTTGGATGATGAGGGCAAACTACATGGTCTCTGGCGCTGTTACGGAGCCGGTGGTAAACTACGAGAGGAGTGTAACTATAAGCACGGTATCTTCCATGGTTTGATGCGCTCTTGGCATCCTGGTGATAAACTCGGGTTTTCTGGTGAGTTCCATGAGGGTAAACCTATAGGGGTCCATCAATCATGGCACCCTAATGGTAATCGGAGGTCACTGACTGAATATAATGAGCAGGGGCTAAAAGATGGCGAAGAGCATTACTGGCATATGACAGGGACAGAGCAGTCATGTACAGTATACAAAAATGGGGTCCGTGTAGGACGCTCTTATTTTAATTGGTCTAATGGTAAGTTAGCAATGGAGTATTTTCATGATGGCACTTATAGGGAGAAATATTATCCTGAGAACAGTAAATAGAGTTTACCAGGCCCCTGAGTGCTCTTCATTAGGCTCCTCTTGAAGCTCCTCTTGAGGCTCATCATAATAGTTATTATCATATTGGTCCTGTCCATGCTCATAATCATCGTCATAATTGCTCTGATAAACCTCTTGACGGAAGACATCAGAGCGGCTAGGATTGAAACTGGTATAGCGGCGACGCTGTGCGGCCTGATGCTCCTCCTCCTCTGCAAGGCGCTGCTTCTCAGCCTCATATGCCGCCTTTTCGGCGGCCTCCTTTGCAGCCCAATCAGCAGCAAGAGAGGCGGCGGTTACTGTTGTATTGCCCCAGGCCCCCTTCTTCTGTGTTGGGGCTGCGGCACCAAGGGTAGGGAACTGCTTTTCAGACTCGAAGTTCAGCTTCTCCTCCACCTTTACACCATTAGCTGCTGCTGCACGAGCTGCCCAGGGGTTTGCAGCGACTGCAGATTCGTCAATGGTCTTAGCTTGATAGGTTGGATTTCGGCGACCAAACAGGGAGCTATTTGTAGTTGGCTCACGGTTTCCAAACGGACTACTAGCGGGTGCAGGAGCACCGAATGCATGAGTAGCGGGGGTATCGGTAGAGCGAGTGTTAAGGAACTTACTGGCGTATGACATTGTTGGCTTACCTTTATATTGCGGGTGACGGGGCCTCAAATTTTGGCCCCTGTCTGTTTTACAATCATCAAATAGAAATAGAGATTAACCAGAACGGTTGTTACGCCGAAAAAATAAAGGGTGTCGGATTTCCATTTGTCTATGGTCTGCTCTAACTCCTTCGCTAAATACATCATAAAAGGACCCAAAAAGAAGATATCAACAAGGCGGACCCACTGCCATTTACCTACGGAGGACCATTTATCTAAGGAGGTCATCTAACTAACAATTAGATATGTTGTATGTAAAACCAACAGGGGGCCTGGGAAACTATCTGCGGGTCATCTTCAGTTGGCTGAAACGGGCTCGTGATTTGGAACAGGGGCTAACTGTGGTTTGGGAGCGCACAGCTGCATGTAACGGATACTATGAGGACCTGTTTCAGCCTTTGCGTGATCTAACTATTGTACGCTGGACCACTAAGCCTCTAAACTATGAGGGATGTGAGCCATGTGGCGATTATTCCCTTGTTCGTGAACTTACATTAAAGGTAGAGCTGCCTATCGAGACAAGGGCTGCCATACATGTACGTGGAACAGACCTGTGTATTCCGAATTATGGGCCTTTTGAGCAGTTTATTGAGAGCTGTGAGGGTGAGGTTTTTTTAGCAACAGATGATATTGTAACACAACGTCATTTTATGGCTAAATATCCAGGTCGCATTAAGATTCATGCAGAGATAACAGGTAAGGGTCTTAGACAAACACCATTAAGGGTGGCTGCAATGGATCTCTTTACCTGTACAAAAGCAGAGCGATTTCTAGGGACAAAAAATAGCTCTTTTACAGATATTATTGAATTACTCCGTGGCAATTAGTGGCTCAGGTACAAGTCGCTTGTTTATGAGTTTGCCCTTATATTTTCCGAGTGTTCCGTCCTCCTTACGCTCAAACACCCGCTTCTCTGAGGCGTCGTAGAAATGCGTAGATGCACCAAATGCTGTTGGTTTAACCTTTACACGAACAACATTATTGACCTCAATAGGCGCATCAACACTCTCAACAATTGTTGCAAAGAGGGTTTTAGGCGGAGCCAAACTCTGTTGCGGCGATTTCAGAAGATGTGTCGGTTTTTTTGGCGGCATCTCCTCTTCCTCTATTGCCCTCTTGCGTTTTACTTTTAGGACAGGGGCCTCTTGCAACTCTGTCAAATCACTCAACTTAATCCAGGTTCCATCACGGCAAACCCTACATGCAATATATCCATTTGTATTACCACCCTTACAGTCATTCACGAAAGCACTCGGACTTGTAAACTGCTTTGTCGGGTCAATTGTACTGATTAGCAGTCCATTACTATAGGTGCACTGCCAAATCTGTCCATTGGCTTGATTATACTGTACGATTTCACCCTCGTACAGAATAGTACTTAACTGTCTTCTAGGCATTGTGTCGGTGGGTCAGATTAACCTTTAGGTGCATCAAGTTTTTGCACCTCATTATAGACTGTCAATGTTCGGGCACTTGGGTCACTTGTCGCTGACCAAAGCGGCATCCAGAAATAGGGGATTGTATGAGAACAATTAGGGTATAGCTCTTCAAAAATAGAGCGATAATAGGCCTGTTCACGTGTTTTAGGGGGGAGATGGTCGGTTATAGTGATAGGGTATGAGGGGACACGGTCGGCAATCTCCTCATACCAGGCCTTGGTTTGGCCGCTGACACCGTCACTAAAGGCCTCTTTCTTGCGCCAGAGCACAGCGTCGGGAAGGAGGTTGGTGCCTTCGAATGCCTTACGAAGAATCCATTTCTCTACCTGTTTACCCTTAATTGGCTGTCGCAGGGTGGTTGAAATAGCTTTCGCTGTTGCAACAAACTGACGGTCTAAGAAAGGGGTTCGTGGCTCCAGACCATGTGAAGAGATACTGCGGTCACTGCGCAATACATCGTACATGTGAATATCTTTCAGAAGTCTGGTGGTCTCTAGTTCAAACTCTGTCGGCGTTGGGGCATTATAAAAATAGAGATAACCTCCTAAAACCTCGTCACTTCCATCACCATTAAACACCACTTTACAATCACTAAGCTCCTTAATAGCCTTGGCAACCGACCAATTGCCAACAGAGGCACGAACCGAGGTGGTATCATAGGATTCAATGGATTTAATCACCTCTGGAATAGCTGCAAAGAACTTGTCAGGTGTTGAGATAATCTCGTGATGCTCTGACCCAATATGGTCGGCAACCATACGGGCGTATTTAAGGTCCTCTGACCCCTCAAATCCAATAGAAAAGGTTTTCAATGGAGGGGCACCAACAGCCTTTAGTTCACGTTGCACCAGGGCTGCAATTAATGAGCTGTCAATACCACCACTAAGAAGAGCAGCACACGGGCGCTCAGTCATAAGGCGCTTCTTGACTGCGCACTCGAGTGCAAGGCGTAGGGCATTTGCTGCCGCTGATTCATCTCTTAGTGCAGGAACCTTTAGGAATGGAATCTGGTGCCAACCCCTCTGCTCTCTCGAGTGTTCGAGTGTGTCTACTTTGAGATAGGTACCAGGCTCTAATGGTTTAATGTTTGATGCCAGACCAATAAGCCCTTTTAGTTCACTCGAGATAACCAGACCCGTTCCACATTCACCGTAAAAGAGGGGGCGGACACCATAAGGGTCACGTGCAATAATGGCCTTATGCAACATAGTATCAACTAATACAGTTGCAAACACCCCGTCGAGCGATGCCCAGAGATTGTCACCTAATTTCTCGTAGAGCTTCGGCACAATTTCACAATCACTACCTGTAGTCATTGTAAGTGAAAACTCCTCTGCAAGTGTCTTATAATTATAGATCTCTCCATTTGTAACAGCATAAATACCCTTATGGTGCATAGGTTGCATACCATTAGGGGTAAGACCATTAATAGCCAGGCGAGTGAATCCAAGGACAATGTTTGGCCCAATTTGCTGAACCCTGGTCCCCTCTGGACCTCTATCAACTAGGCGCTCAACAAAAGACTCGTAGTCATCGGCATTAATAGGAGTTGAAGAGATATAGGCCCAGATTCCACACATAACTAAAATGACGGTGTTTGGGCGCCTTAAGCAGTTAAATAAGAGACTAATAGGATGCCGAGAGCTGTTAAAACCAGAGATGAGCGGGTCAAGGAGGGTCTAACAATAATTACAAAACTATTAGACCTTGGTAAAGGGGTAAATGCGAATATGAAGGAGAACTCGGGGTTTCAGGAGATAAGTAATGCAATTCGGGCCTGGATTGAGGATGGTCGTGCAGTGCATATAAAGGGCATTAATTTCTATCCCTTTGACCGTGAAGGTGAGCTGATTTTACCGCAGCTAAGCGGTGTTGAGCCAACAATGGTTTTGCGTCTTGTGAAAAACTGATAGGGATTTAGCTATTATTGCAAAGTAACAATGTCTTCATTAAAAACAATTAGTATACAGCTGGAGTGTAGTATCTGCTGTGAGCCCTTCAAATGTGATGATGCCATGACTATAATTGAGCCATGCAATCATCATTTCCATGATATGTGCCTTAGGAAATGGCTGGAGACCAAGACCGAGTGCCCTATGTGTCGGCTTCGAATTCTGACCGACTATGACAAGACTCAGATTCTTCGTATGTGTGTACTAAATCGGATTTGTGTTTGGTTTGAGACTGAGGACCAGTATCTGGTGGCATCAAAGGAGATTGAACAGATGTTGGACGAGTTTGATATTGAGGGAATTGGATTTGCTATGACGGGACTGGATTTTAATAGTAGGTCCTCTCTTATTATTGAGGCTCATACTATACGAGATGAATATCTTCGCCGGTTTGAACTGGAGCCAACCTACAGGATTTTGGACCACCCGCTTATTGTTCATTACAATAAAAAGGTCTACCGTTATGTACCATTAACGCATATTGTTCGTTGTCATCCAAAGCCTGTTGGGCTCATTGGAGGCCTGATTAATATGGGCAAGGCACTTTTAGGGAAAGAGTATTGAGTCCCCGACCAGTAATTATAGTGTAATAATAGAGGATGAACGCTGAGACTTTGGCAAGAATAGAGGATTATAAACGGTTTCCCGAATTAATCAAGATATTGGCCGAGCCGCTCAATCAGGCCTGGGCGGGGATTCACGATGCACTTGAAGCTGATATGGTGAATGCGGCAAATAAGAATAAAAATGGCAATGGGTTTAATGATTATATGACCGAGGTGCAGATGTTAACCGCCGAATGGCTGAGTAATAGTATAAATAAGAAGATGCCTGAGGTTTATAAGCAGTATTTTGCTGATATGATTCGCTTGAAGGCCTATCAATTAATTCATGGTAAGAAGGGGGGTAAACGTAGAAGACGGACTAGTAGATTACGCAAACCTCGTAAGTAATTCTATTTTTAGAGGCTGCTAACAGTTTTGTGTCAAACTCTGGATTAACGAAATGCTTCGTGTAAATATTATATACTATATTACCTACATGATGCTCTGGAAGACGCAGCTCATTGAAGGGGCGTCCATCACGGATATGCCAGAATACCCGAACCCGGACATCAGTTGAACGTGCCTGACAGCAAGTATCAATATACTCTATGCGTTTCTCTGTGCTGGGATTAGTACTATCAATAATACAGCTCTTACCCTCAGCCCATTTAGTTTTAAGTGTCTTTAGCACCTTTGCCCTAGTCCCTAGTGTATCTTGATTAATAATCTCATACCCGAGGGCCTCATAATAGCGGCTGCTGGTGGACTTGCCCGACCCAGGATTGCCCACCATAATAATCAGCTCCTGCTCTGCCTTCGGCGGTGGGAGAATACATTTAGGGATTATCTGGTCAGGGGTCTTGAACACGGCACCAATGGCCTCGGCAAAGAGCTTGTCCGAATCGGCCCACCTATAAGGGGGATAAGGATGGTCTGCACCGGCGGCGTCGCCGACGAAATACACCTCCTTTAGGTTCTTATGGGTAGTTTGAAGAATCTTGAGGAGTTCATGGTAGATATCAGGATTAGGCTTCCTGTAACGTGAGTCCCTACCGGTCGCCACCATTTGGATAACTGTAGGGAGTTCAGTCTCCAGCTTCTTGAACTTGGCCTTCGCACCACTGTACGTATCCCAGTTAGACTGATTACTAATAATTGCTACAACAGCACCTATATCTTCGAGTTGTCGCACCATCTTCTTAATATCACCAAAGAAGACAATGTCGTCGCACTTATAGGGATTACCATTCGTATTACACGTAAGGGTTCCATCTAGGTCAAATAACCAGAGGATTTCGGGCTTGAGTGGGAGTCCGCTTGGAATATAGGTGTAAAGGTCAGTTGATTGCATTTGAATTGGCTTGTTACCTTGTGATTGTATAATCCGTGCTATCATTTTTTTCTTGGGTTAAGGCTGTATCCATAATTAGAGTAGAATATGAAGCTCGGCTCTGTTGTAACTGCTGTTAATGACAATCCCGCCTATTGGCGCTTTGTTCCCCTCTTTATTAATCGTTGGAAGGCCCTTTTCCCTGAAGTAGCTGTTCATATTGTTTTCGTTGGGACCGAGCTACCAAAGGCCCTTGAGCCCTGGTCTGCACACATTACAGTTTATGAGCCACCGAAAGGTCTCAATACCGCTTATGTTGCCCAGATTATTCGTCTTGCTTGGCCCTCACTGATTAAAAGTAGCGACCTTGTGATGATTACTGATATGGATATGATTCCCATGAATCGGCATTATTATGAGACAGCAGCACGTTGGATTAGCCCCTGTGAGTTTGCATCGCTACGCCCACCCGTAAATGAGAAGGAGTATGCAATGTGTTATATTATGGCTCATCCTGCTATATGGTCACAGGTCTTTGGAATTCGGTCTTTGGATAATATTGCTGAATTTCTCTTACAGCACTACAATAATGACTATGATGGTAAACATGGGGGACATGCCTGGACCACAGACCAAGAGGTTTTATACAATGCTATTATGGCCACCAATATACCTTTACGTATCTTCACCGATAGTGAATTGGGTTATTTGCGCCTAGAGTTCTGGGATTTTGCATACAATAAGGATATGCTTAAATCTCTTATTTGTATGAGTAATATTTACAGTGACTGTCATTTAGCGGCGGTGGCATGTCCATGGACTGGCCAGGATATATTGGATATCTGCAATTAGTAAAATGGCGGCACAAGTGGCATCAACAGTTATAGGTGGAGCGGTTAGTTCGGCAGTATATACAGCTGTGGAGCAGACTACGGGATTAGGTGCAACTGGCTTGGGTCACGGCCTCCGACTTGGGGGCTCAGTCTTAGGGGCAGGTGTGGACTGGTTATTTGGTAAAGGCGGTGGGGTTGTTGCGGCTGCAGGTACAGTTGGCGCCGACCTTGTTAGACCGGCGATTAATAAGGCGGGGGTTTTAGCCGCTGGAGCGACTGCGGCAGTTGTAGGTGGGGCTGCCGGTTTATTGGCATATGGTACAATTAAGGGACTGGAGTACATGGGCAAAGGTGCATATACCTATGGTAAAAGTTTATTAGCCTATGAGCCTTTGGCGGAGGAGGAGATCAAAAAAGAACATGAAGAATGAGGGGGATTTACTGTGAGAAGAGCATGGTGGCTCGTCCACCATATACACGGAAGATATTATAGGTCTCTGCATACACATAGATAGTGTAACGGGGAACCTGCATAGGGGCTAGACAGCCTCGCTCAGGTGCGATCTGTAATCGCAGCTCAGCTCGTTTCAACTTATCCATGTTCGCCTCACCATTATGTATTGTAACACGCTGCTGACCAAGGCCAAACGGCAGCACATACATATAACGGTTGATCCAAGGACTTTTAGGGAATAGAGTTCCTGGTAGGAGAGAGCGGAAGAGTGATGGGGCTGCGGCTAACCATCTATTGTAGTTACCCTCATAGACGAAACTGAGTGAGGTAATAGGCTCCGAATCCCTTAGGGCGAAGGCGGGAATAAACTTTTGCGGGGCTGAGGCTACTGCGGCAGGATCGGGCGAGGTTAAGCCCACAGCATTTGGCCACCATGGTGCATCTGGCACCCCTGCACCTGAGAGGTCCCTTGTACAAAGGAAATATGCATTATAATTTGCAGCCTCTGCCCTCTGGGGCATAAAATAGAGGGCCCTACACGGATTAGGTACTCTTATGGGTATATTCACCTGTGGTACCCCCTGAGTGTCAAAGGGTTCAATGATGTAGTGCTGCACAACCGGTACCTGTATGTCGGCTAAGCGCCAACGATTTGCCTCGGGCTTATCCAGGTACACATATTCGGCGAGAAGGTAGGTGTCCCCTAAATGTAGGTCTTTTGAGGGTGGCATCATGAATCCGGGCATACCCGACCATTTTTCATTGGGATTTGAGGGGTCAAGACCAGGAATAACCTCCCCCGCATCATCCTGAATGTAGAGTTGGGCGTTATTAATGGGCCAGAGGTCTCCGCCTTCGTTACATACCTCTTGTGTTACAGTTACGGTTCTTGACTTGGTGTAGTACACAGAGTTTACACCACGGAAGGTCATGCGTAACTGTACCAGGTCAGCTGAGATTGCATCTATAGGGAGTGCGGCGGCAGAGTCACCACGTGTAAACCAGTGTGGAACAGGGACCGCAACTGTTTTTTGGGCTGCATAGCCGAGGCTTGTGCTCGAGAAGTCGCTGTCCAGACGACCAATAAGGTTGTTCATTGCGGGGACCTTTTCGAGGGGCGTGTTGAATTCGTCTAGTATCTCGAGAAGTCTACTATCAAGGGTATCGAGTACATCGCCACCAATAACAAACTCTGACCGCTGTAATAATGCATGGCCAATAGAGTTTGTCCATCCAAACTGTGGTGCAACGGGTTTCGCTCCGGCCTCTAGCAGTGCTAACTGTTGAACGGTTGAGATATCTGGTAAGGTACTAATAAGGAAAACACGTGTAATAAAATGCCCCTTTCTCAAGAGTGTACAGTTACAGGTTTTGCCGAAATCGGGGACCTGTGCAAAATCCAAGCGGACCCATTGTGTTGTCATACGCCCCGCTTTCAGGAAGATTTTTAGGTACGGCTGGATGGTGATTTTTATTGATTTTATGTGGTTTATTCGGGCATCTTGGAACCCATTATTAAGGGGCCGGAGCAGGGTGCCAATCATGTCTGATTGTTATTTAGTTAAGTTCTTAGACTATTATAGAGATGGGACGCACTAAACGAAAGGTGAAAACCTTTAATGCTAAATTAAAAAAGACTAAAAAAGGTCGTAGCTTATTACGGGCCCGTGCTGAGACAAGACGTAGAGGGCGTGAACTGGCTGCTAAAAGGGGTCCAGTTGAAAATGTGAACAATCTTGCTGCCCTTTTAGGCCATACGATTACTCTTAGAGAGCCTACTAAGAGGGGAACAACTACTAGGGGGCCAAAACAGCTGGGCCCTAAGCGATTTGGTGCTCGGTCCAGGGGTGAGTTAAGGGGGGTTAATATCTCACAACTTGGTTTAACAACTTCTAGAAGGCAACCTGCCCGTCATGTTACTGCGCCAGTAGTGGCTGTTCCAACCCCCACAACCGATTATGTGCAGAGTTTGCCACCTCCAGGACCACAACCCCCTACATGGACCTTCGGTGGGCCAGGTAGACCCGACCCGTTTGGTTTCGGAAATATGAGAGGTGCCTTGGAGGGAATTGATGTTGAGCCCTCTAGACGGTTCGGTCGCAAAAAAAATAATTGGATGTAATTAGGTTGTAAACATACGTCCGCACATCCCATTCTGGAATCGCAGCCAATTTATTGCAATACCATAAACGAACACCTCCCAGGTCTGCTCATCCTCCTCATTAAAGGCGGATGTGTCTGCCCGTGGTACCCTTACAGTTAGGTCAAGCCGAACACTGGAGGCACGGCTCATATTCGCTGTTCCCGATGGCATAAATGTCCCTGGGGTTCGTGCAAAGGAATATCCATATACAAAGGTTTGATAAGGGACTATACCCCCTTTATGAGCCTCCGCTATATGATGGCGATACCATTCACCGGGCTGCTCACTCACAGGAATACTATTAATGTATATTGTTGCATTAATGATTGGTTCAATCGGTAGTGCGACAGGACTTGCCTTTACCTGTGCCTCGGACAATGGCCCGAAGTTTAGCCAATTATTATTTACAATGGCGGTCTTTCGCCGAATAACCCATAACAGCTCTTCAACAGGGTGATTCAACTCTAATGGGAGCTGAACACGGACGCTGTCTAAGGCCGAGTTTGTTGAGGCCACTGCATACTTTAAGGGTTGACTAAAGGGGAAGGACTGCAGCTCTCTGTACATCATTTCAAACGGATGCCGAATATACTGTTGCCGTGCCTCATCACTGAGTAAAGAGCTGTAAACCATTAACTGTACATCTTGAAAGAGGGGCGGATCTGTCGCTGTATTGATTTGTACAGGGGTGCCTGAGGGTTGTCTGAGAAAAGTAACGGTCTGGTTAAGGGGGGTCTCGGTGCAGCTGCTGCGTTGACCAGAGCAGCGCCGAACGCATTGATCAAAGGGTCGGAGATTGAAATTGATACGGGTTGTACCCTCTTTAATGATACTTAAGAGTGGGAAGCTGGTCCTGTACGGGTTCCGGGTAAAGAAGAATGGGACGACGCAGAAGATTTCGCCATTCTCTGTTGTAAAGGGTCGTCGTGGGTCAAACATTCCCGTGGGTTCTTGATTGGCTGCGGTAGAAGGGGTTGTGACAAGCTCTGGTAATGTTGTGAAGCCGACCCCGTCCCGAGCATATCCGAAGATGTTATTGAGGTCGGGGTACAGTTTGAGAATAATATCTGCAGCGACGGTATCCACTGTTTCAAGTACTGTATCATCTACCTGTATCTCGGCGGACTCTACAAGTACTCGCCCAATAGCATTTGCATAGGTCCAGGCGTCGGCGGTTGGGTTCTGGTAAATAAGTGTATTGTTACTGAGATTGGCTAAGGTCTGTGCATCAAGCCAGTGCCCAAGGCGAACACGTAGTGCAACCATGTGAATGAGATCACCGGCGCTAACCTTATCAATCTCAAAAGTAAACTTACCGCCCCATTGTGCAGGACCTTTATGGACGAAAGACTGAATTTGCGGTGTGAAATTAATGGTCCGACGTTTTATCGGGGCGCTGAACCAGCTGATATTGCTGTCAATCGGAAACAGAAAATCATCTTGTGTATCACGGTCAGTTTGATCTAATACGGTTGTTATATCACCACGTGGTCTAACGTAGTCGGGTACACCACTCATACTACTATTAGTGTGCTGGGTTTTAAGACTGGCAATAAACTCCACAACAATTAGATAATGGAGGTTTTGGCCAACAATAAGGATTTTATAACTACTGCTCTGAAGGCGGCTGTAGTATTAACTATTGTGGGACTACTTACATACTTTTTCGTCATTAAATCCAATACAATGCCGATAGCTCCTTTGCCTCGCTTGATTCCAACAGAGGGGTTCCAGAGCGGACCTGCTAATCCTGCTGCTGATGTGCCTCGTGGCGCATCAGGTTCCAACAACTGTTTGGCGGCGTTGCCAGAGGCGGAGGCGGTCTATAACAGTTTTGTCGGCAAGGTTGACGGAGTTGACAGTGGACCCGACGATTTGCAGGAGTTGAACGAGATTTTTACTAAGTGGGGGTGTTTGAAGATGGACTTGAATGGTGGTGGGGTAACGGCTACACGCCTTTCCCCCTACAATACTATGCATGACCATATACCTTTACCGGATATCGCAGGTCAATGCAGCAATAAATCCCTACCTTTACGGGACTTGGATATCACATTCCAGTCATGGTCTGACCGTGTTACTCTACTCCTCCGGCGACTCTGTACTGCGGCTAATATTACAATTGAGCAGACCACGGCTCTACAGACACAGGCTATGCGTTCTTGGAAGGAGGTGTATGAATTGGCGAAGGGGACGTGTATTGGGTCTGGTAAGATGGATTCTAGTAGGGCTGTGGGACATGAACCCGAAGCATTACAGGAGCAGGGGGTTTATTCAGGATATTTCTAAATATTAGAATGAGTGCTTTACCCATTATATCACCACAATTTGAGTCATTTATTAGCGGTGGGATTAATACATCCGAGTTTACCTCTAATAATAATATTGCATTTGTAAATACTGTTACAGCTTCATTGCGAAAATTATATGAAATGTATACTATTTTTGATTTAAGAAATGTTAAACAAGAAACAAGGTTTGTATTAAGACAGTTAGCAGATGCCTTGATGGTTGCATTATCTCCAGCAGGTCGACCGTTATATAGCAATGAAGGAGAGCGCAGAATTCAATGGAATACTTTTTCAAGATTGATGAAAAATCAGCAAGGATGTACTATACCAGGGACTGGATTAAGTTCAGTGTTTCATATTCAAAATGGGCAAAGTTTTAAAGATAATATATTTGAATTAACTTCAGCGATTGAACAAATGTATGAATATGTTATTAATGGACAGAATAATGGCTCTGCAGAAAAGTTTATAAATTTATTAAATGCACATCCACCTACTGCTTGTCTAAATGATGCAATTTCAAAAATATTGGAGATTGTATTAACACCAGCAATTGAAGATAATATGGATGCGGTTAGCGACTTGACTGAGGATATTTGTAAAATGTATAAAATAGCTGCCGAAAAAGGTTTTGCACCATGGGAAAAAAACTTTGATGGGTGGGTCAAACAGTATTTTCTTAATCCTAGAATGTTTGGTTTTATTACACTATCTGGTAAATATCCTGAATTATCTGAGCGTGATTTTAAATATTATTTAGACAAATATGTAAAGCAATATGTTACTCAACGGCCAGATGGATTTAATATGGAATGCAGTATGTTTGGAGGAAAGCGTAGGCGAGTCAGAAAAGCAACTAATCGTAGGCGTCGCAGACAACGTACTATTAAGTTGCGAAGGTACTAAATAATTGACCCATATCTTCTGATATTTATGTACTCGAGAGCGATCTCGAGATCGCCCAGACCTCAGGTCTGGGCTCTCACCATTGAAACTGCTGCTGTGCAGCAGTTGAAATCGTGATCGCTCTCGAGTGGCCCTTAATATATGGGTATATAACTGTAATGAAATTACCATTATATATTCATTAATTGTAATCATATGCATTAAATCATCCCAAGCTTCTGCTCTGCAAACCCAATATTCGCTGTAATACGCTGTTTCTGCTCTGGAGGACATAGGAGGACCGCACGTTGACCGAAATGGAACGACTCATTATAAGCCTTAGTATGATAGGCAATAATACAGGCCTCATCATCAAACGCATACTCATAAATGTATTTCTCGGCAAAGAGATAGTTCTGGCGAATCATTCTATTTTTAGGAAGCAGGGCCATAGCCAAAACCTCCTGTGTAAAATGGTCCACACGACGGGCCGCAGAAAGTGCATAGTAGGCCGCCTCCAAACGGTGAGGAATCAGATTCTGCGCCTTCCAGGCCAGTTGTACCTTCATCTGCACATCATTCGTAAGCTTAATAATATTGACAAGGGACATGTACTGCTCCTCAATCCAGCCCCCAGCCGCCAACCGCTTAGCATACATCGCCTTGGCCTTATCGTGCTGCCCACTATCACGATAGCTCTGCGCCAAATAAAACATGGTGCGGTCATTTGTCGGCTCCCGCTCCAACTCCTTCTCCAAAAGCTCGGCATCCTTCGCATACTTTAATGGGTCTTTGGACCGTGCCCCCTCAACACGGGTATGAACATAGAAGGTAGGAGGGAGCGAGGCACTAGGTGGTGCCCCTTCACAATGAGGGTATTCATGGAGAGCCCCAACATATTTCCAGGCGAATTTACTATTAAAGAACTGGGTACGGGCATGTTTTAATGAGCCGTGATGGATATCAACACGGAACGAGCTAATATCGGGCTTGAAAAGCTCTCTTGCAGGGGGCTGACCCTCCGCTGTGTCATCGGCATCAATAACGAAGGCCCAGTCCATATGCTGTCTGGCGAGTTCGAGTGACTCGGTACGATTATGGCCGAAATTGACCCAGGGCCGCTCATACAAATGACCAGGCTTTTTCATCTCATCGGCAATACGCTGAATAATCTCCATTGTCTTATCTGTTGAGCCAGTGTCCACAATACACCAGGTATCGGCCCAGCTAAGAGTACTGCGAAGCACTCGCTCAATAACCGCCTCCTCATCTTTTACAATCATACATATGCCGACCTTTGGGTTATACGTCTCCGTCATACCTATACACAGTCATTATTTGTACCCTTTAATTGGTTTCTATTCTCTCTCCTGTATGGCGGCAAAGTTCGTCCAGCCACAATTCCATATTCATCGGCTCATTATCGGCAAATGTTAATACACCATATGTCTTTCTATTATCCATATATTGTGGTACATGTCGTTGTCTCAAAACATCAGAGAAAATGGCATATTCGTAACGGCTACTGTTATCATCATATATCACTGCATCAAATGCCTCTTTTTTAATTAAATAGGTGCAATGAACAACTGGGACCTGTATAAGTCCTACAGCCTCTTTATTAAATATCCAGTAATATAAGGGGGCATCTTTATAATATCCCTGCTCATTAACATCTGCATGATAGTTACTGTAGTATTTTGTGGACATACCAACTCTTAAGAATGGGGCAACAACAGGAAGCTGAAGGTTAACCAGCGCTTTGAGGGTTGATGGAGCCAGGAAGTTGTCGCAGTCCACAACAAAATAGTAGTCTGCGTTGATTTGTTTAGCATAAGTAACAGATTCCTGACGAATGGCACCAAGAATCTTGAAACGCTGTATAGTCCACTCCATTCGCCCATGCTCTCTGGGTGCACCCTCAATATCATTTGGGTCAAAGTGTGATGAATGATACCTATCTTTATTGGCCATTACCCAATCCTCCAAAATCTGGGTGGTTTGGTCATTGTTGTTGTTGGTTCGAATATAGAGTGATATACGTTCCTTAGGATAATCCAGCGACTCAATACATTTAAGGTAGATTGGAAGTGCATGTTCCTTATTATGGGCAAGGATTGCAATACATACTAATGGTTGGACCATACTATGTATTACAATTTCATTTTGTTTAAGAGGTCTATTCTATGCGCATAACTGTTAGGATAATTGAGGGGATATTCGGAATAGCTGGGGTTGTTGAGGGATTACCTGTGTAATAAATAAGATAACCATTAACGGAATCGCCAATCATATACAGTTGTAATAAATCACCTGCAGCAAATGAAAGGAAATATTCAACTGTTAAACAGACCTCAGTGTTACTTGGTATTCTTGTGCGAGTATTTGCATCTGGAACAGATACTCCATTAATTGTTGGCCAGATTTCAATATAATGAACTGAAGCACTTGAGTAAGCCTGTGCACTAAACATTACCTTATATGTCCCTGCGGTGGGAATAATAATGCCATTTGTAGGGTATGAGCCAGTTACTCCGATTGAGCCAATGGTGCGCTCATCGTATGTAATAGCAACAGGGGTGGTGGAAGGGTTTGTTGCACTTGGGGTTTGATTACTTTTACTGATGAAGGCTGCATATAATGGGGTAACACCTGCCCCAGTTGCACCAGTTGCACCAGTTGGGCCAGTTGGTCCACCAGAAGGGCCTGTTGGTCCTGTTGGACCAGTTACCCCAATGTCAGTTGCAATACGCTTGATGCCGACAATAATGGAGGGGATATCTGGACCAATTACGCCGGTTTCTGCTTGAGCAATTACATTTATATCAGAGGCCTGTCCAGCAAATTCTAAATAATCACCTGCATTAAGGTTTATAAAATAGGATACTATCGGAAGGGTCTCTGTATTGTTACTATCAACTGCTATTTTACCATTAGTGTCTGGTACATCTGACCCATTCTTCTTTAGCCAAATATAGGCGTATGTTAATGAACCACCTGAGGTTCTATTTAACTGTATTGAATAATAGACCTCATATGTACCTGTAACTGGCACTGTCATTCTAGAGCCGCTGACTAAGGTCATTCCACCCTCTTCAACTGCAGTATGATCATATGTAAAAAGGGTTTCACCTGTTGTCCCAAATGACTGTGTGCTCATTGAATAATAACTGGCGGCGACATTCGCACCTGCTGCCGCTGGTCCTGTAGCGCCTGTAGGGCCTGTGGGCCCTGTTGGGCCAGTTGCGCCTGTAGGGCCTGTTGCCCCTGTAGGACCCGCACCTGTACCAAAGCCCCATATCTTCAACCTGGTAACACTAACCCCTTCGGGTTGTATAACAGCTGTAGTAGAGGCCAGGCCAGGTGAGCTGGGAATCCAGAAATAGATATAACTGCTGAGAGCCTTTGCGACCTCAAAAGCATTGAAGCCTGTACCTGTAGTTAGGTCAGTAGACCGAATGACAAAGGTGTTGGCCTGTGAATCGGTGTAAAAGGCGAACTCGAACCAGCTGAACCGGGCCTCCAGGTTCTCCCAAGTATCGAGTAGACCGCCTGGGTAGGCTGCATTGAAATTAATTGGCGTTGTATTGCCATCACTAATTGTTGTATTGTAATCCAGAAGTAGTGTGGTATTATCAGCATAATAGACTGCACCAGTTGCCCCCGTGTTACCCGTATTACCTTTAGCGCCCGTGTTTCCAACTGCTCCCGCTGCGCCGTCAGCTCCTGTGGGGCCGGTTGGACCGGTTGGGCCAGTTGGACCGGTTGGGCCACCTGCAGGGCCTTCGGGGCCTGTAGGGCCGGGTGGGCCTTGTGGACCAGGTATAAGACGGGCGCAGACATTTGCTAAGGCACGTTGGGCCTCTGTGTAATCACCAGAGGTCTGAGGTTTACAGCCGCTTGGACAACTCATCTACTTGTCTTTTATAGTACTTTTAAGTATTATAAAACATAAATATTGAAAAAGGAGCGAAGAATTATGGATTATGTGTCATATAATAGGTTCCTTTACCCTCAATAGGCAAATAACGAGGTGGGTCTATAGGGGATGGAAAGGGGTCCCAACGAGGGCTCATATTAGGTCCATCGGGTTTGTAATCACCTTTCCAGTGTTGGTTGGTGATGGGCCAGTAAGTAGGTCCAACAACATGTGTAGGGGCATACTCTTTTTTATGGTGGATAACCTCATACATTTGTGGTTGTACAATTAAGAGAAATAGGATGACAAGAAAAAATATAATTAGAAACGTCATCAACATAATATTATCTTCCATTCTACTATTCTATCACATTAATATCATAGTGTGATTTAAGAAAACTGGCAGTTCTTACAAACCAGGGATTTGCATCCAATAACTGTGTATTTCGTAATTTATCGGTTTTCTGCACAATCGCATAATAATATATTGTTCCAATACCCATAAAAGTGCATATAGCAATAGCTGTGCTTAACCATGAGGTGAAGAAACATGTCCCTGTGACTAAACACCTAATCTGATAATAAGTGAAGTATACCAACATTGACATAAGAGCAAGAAAAATGGCGGATTGTTTTAATCCAAAATACTTGGCATTGGCTACTAATCCCACAAGCCCTGTAAGAGCCCCTGTGATTAATACAATATTTGTTTGTAACATATCTATTCTAACGAGGATTTAGTGTCCATGATGAATAGCATGGCCCCCCATGGGGGCATGAGGGGGGTATGGACGGGGATGAGGGGAGTTTGCTAGAGGGTAGAAGGGCTGGTCACGGTACCGAGGGTAGGACCAACCCGCACCCCCACGCCAATATGTTGTCGGCCAGTCACTAACAACTGTGTTGTAAACAGGTCCAGCGGCCTGTGACGGGGTTTTCATAACCATTAAAAGTAGGAGTCCAACAACGACAAATATGAAAATAAACGGCAGACCACTATCAATTCTCATTCTATTAAGGGGCCATAATAAGGATAAAGACCTTGAGACCAAGTAACATCCAGATACTACGTGCCGGTTTAGCAAAGTCAAATAGAGAGCAGACCACCTCGTTCCAGAGCCATTGACCTGCGAAAGCAATGATAAGTACACTTAGGACTAGGGCCAAGATACCTGCCGCCATATCGGCATATGCAACACGCCGGGTCTCTACACTATAACTGTTACTGGACATGCCTTCCACAACTGCACGGGTTAATGAGTTCAACATCTATTACTCACTATCAAAATCCAGCGACTCATATGCAAGTTTCTCCAAAATCTTGGTTTCACGCTTATCTGAGATGTATTTAACAATATCCGCCGCCTTCTCTGCAGCCTTCTGGTCCCCTTTCATGTAATCAATCAGGATATCATTAAGGGACTTGGGATTAATTGTGGCCTGACGCTTACTCTTCTTATAAAGTACACGGCCACCGCTACTTTTAAGGTCAAGTGCCCCAATATTATTGCGTTTCATGATTGAGAGAATAAAGTTCTCCAGTGCCTTAACACGACGGGCACGTTCACGAATCTGCTGCTTGAACTCCTTCACCTCGTCCATGACTCGGCACCACTCCTTAATTGCGGTCGGAAGCGAGGCGGTATCGTTGTCTTGCTGTAAGGGATTAATACCCTGCTCTGGCATACCAACAGGGAGTTGTTCCCCTTTCATATTAACAATAGTATTACGTTGCTCCATACTACAAATATGCTATCAAAAACTTTTAGATAGTATACATGTGGGCTAAAATTGATTAAGCGCCTGTCACTTAAATTAGGGTTAGCAAGGATGCAACAAGCCACTGATAACGATGTTGAGCGAGTGATTAGTGCCGTGTTTTACACCACGGCACGGCGCATTTTGGAGCGGATTATTGAGGTGACTGGTCTAGATGAGAAAAGGGCGGAGGCTTTGCGGAAGGTCTATCTGCGCCCCAACGATTTTGAGGTTGTATTGGAAGGGGGTGTGGGGGAAACTTGTTCCCCCACTAAATAGTGTCAATAAATGCGTCATCAATCTCACGGCGCTTCTTATTTGCACGACCCTCAGCAATCTTTAGTGTCTGTTTTTTATGACGCAGCTCATAGTTGGGTTTCTCTTTGTCAGCCTCGTCCTCTTCATCGTCCTCTTTTCCTTCCTCACCCTCGGCCTCCTCCTCTTCATCACGGTCAAAGATATCGTCTTCATCCTCATTCTTAAGAATAGCTTCATCGGCCTCCTTGATCGACTTACCTGCAACAGCCGGGTCATGCACATGGCCAGACCCGTTTTCACTAAGAAGCGTCTCAAGTGGCAGCAAAAGTCGCTGATTAAATGAGTCATCTTTCTTAAGGGCACCATAATGAGAGGGGTCCACCTTCGCAATAATATCACCACGCTCCAATGAACCAATCACCTCATGGCTGGTTGAACCCAGCTCATCACGTTGGCTAATTACCACAATGTCGCCGCTGTTAATCCAGACCTTCTTCCGCATACCACCACGAATATGGCAAAAGTAGCGGTCCCCATCATTTCCATAGACAATGGTATTCATATTACCGAGGATACGAATAACACGGCCGTACTGTTGGCCAGACAGACATTCAACAAATTCTGGGGTTGAGGGTCCACCATGTTTTGCTTTCTTATAGTTTTTACCACCTTTAACGTTAGGCATCTTCTTACCTTTAAAATGTCAACATTGTTTAAACCCACTAAGCCATGTCTGCGATCTCCTTCGCCTGATCTAAGGTCATAGCAACAGGCACAGAAGTGGGGTCAAGTGGGTCTGGTCTACGAAAAACAACTGTTGGGCGGTCATCAGCGACAAGCATACCTCCCCATGAGCTTGTTAACGGGGCACGTTGGCCACCCCTCTGTTTACGTCTACTACGCTTTATGCGTCTATTGCGTCTTTTACGTTTGTAGGTGCAGTTCTTGCGCATTCTAAATAAAGTTGACATTTTCGTAACCGTTATCTAGTGCCCAGCCTGACACCTTCTCTTGTAGCTCCTCTGTTTTACCTGCAATAGAGATATTACGACTATAGAGATAGGCACGAAGAATTCGGTCTTTATTACTAATATTTAATGTATGCTCTTTGGGATAGTCTACAGTTGCTTTAATTTGTGGTTGCTCATTATTTTCAATAGGTCTATCGGGACAGTCTTTTTCAAGATGTCCGTGATCCAGACAGCAGCTGCAGAAACAGGATTTGGCATAAGGGCAGAAGGCTGGTTTATGCTTGATTGGGTATTTGGGGAGAATTGGCTTACAGATATCACACATGTGTCTTACTGTCTAATTTTATTTGTTCGTCAGTTTCAGGTTTTTTTCCAAAAAAAATTTGAAAACCAGCACAGGAACAAAAACGGTGTAAGCCAGATACACTATGGACTATTCCAAGTTGACAAAAGCAACACTCCAAGCCATGTGCAAAGACAGGGGTCTCAAAGGATACAGTACTAAGAACAAGCAGGAACTAATAGAGATGTTGGGAATAAAGCCAGTTACCGAGCCCGTAAAACATAATTGGATTCCATGGACCGAGAAATCGGCAGGTATCCCATTCAAGACCACAAAAAAGGGTTTGGGTGATGGGGAAGAGAGAGTTGCTGCAGAGCTGAATACCACTGTTATGGGTCAAAACTGCTGTTATGACATGGAGCCGGTCTTGAATGGAATTAAAACAAAATGTGATGTTAAGAAGCTTGATAGTCAAGATGATTTCAATACAGGGAAAGAGGGCAGAGATGCTCTTCGTGCTACAAAAACGGAGCATATCAAACTGTTCGGCTGTCTGAATGACCTTTATGGTAATAAAATCTTCACTGACAAGGAGAATCAAGCTCTTTCAGAGCTTCAGGAACTTAGCCCAGACGAGCTTTGTGTTGGAAATCTCAAGAGGCTTGACCAGGCGTGTAAGATGCTCCATGAAAAGAAACAACAACTTCGCAGTGGTTTACCCGCTGTAAAAATTACAATTAATGGCTGTATCAGGGAGCGGCCACTAGATATGTATTACAACACATGCAAAATGTATGATATCCCTTTCCCTAAGGAGCACGAGTCGTTTGTTAATGTCATACAGCTCTTACAGAAGATGGACCATCCTTATATTGATAATCCAGGTAAATTTACAGGGGATTTGGAGGCCCTTGTAGGGACCATCTTCCATGAGATTAAGGTCATTATTGTTGATGAGAAAAAGGGTTATATGGTTCTTGAACGTGAGCAAATCAAATTCTATCGCATTACCCGTGGTAACCCAAGGTTCCAGGTCCTCTTCTAAAATCCAAACCAACAGAATATTTTTTAAGGTGCATTCTCAAAGATTCTACAAAGGAACTCCGAGAATTTACAAGGCACTGCATTGCCGAGTTGTTTGTACATTGAGGAGATGGACCCAGCAAACTCAAAGGAATCAGGGAAGGTCTGAATACGTGCACATTCCCTAACAGTTAGGCGGCGTTTTAGCGAGGGATGGTTATGAATGACTGGACCTCCACTCCCCCCACCACGACCTGTAATTGTCGGCGAGGGTTCATCCCATACAAGTTCCCGATTTCCAAGATATCCTGTCACAGCACACTTATGTTTTGTGCCGACATGTTGGATTGCAGGGTTATATTCAATTGGGAGGTCCCCAATCGCCTCCTTAAGAGTAATAAGGGTATTTAGTGGCTCGGGCCATTGGGGGTCAAACTGAATATCATTACGAACGCCGATAATAATAACACGCTGTCTCTTCTGAGGAACATTGAAGTATTTGATGTCAAAGAGCTTGAACTTCACCTTATATCCACATTCCTCCAGATCCTTCAAGATAACCTTGAGGACCTTACCTGTCTGATTCGCCTTATCCTCCTTAGTTTCATATCCCCCCATATTTAGTAGTCCCTTAACGTTTTCAAGTAGGAAATATTTGGGCTGCTTCAGTTGTAATAGGCGCAGAATCTCAAGATAGAGCTCGTTTCGCTTATCAGATTCAGACCTGTAGGGGTTTGCCATGGAGAAACCCTGGCAAGGGAAGCCACCAAGCAGAATGTCACAATCAGGGATTGTCTTAATCTGTTTAATGTCGCCGCAGGTGGGCTTAATATGAAAGTTTTTCTCGTAAGTATCACATGCCTCTTTATCAAAGTCGTTCACAAACACATGAGTGTAGCGGGGGTTTTTATAGAATCCATAATCAAGGCCGCCACAACCTGCAAACAGTGAGGCCACACGTAGCTTTGTTAGGTCTGTTGAGCCCTTTGTCGGCAATACAATATCATTTATTACTGTGGGCGCCTTAATTGTGGCTATAATCATATCTACAAGTTCACCCTTCTTCTTTGCACTATAACCCTTAATGCCTTTCTCTTTGCAAATTGCAATGAGCTCCTCTTTTGTCTTCTTATTATAATCAATAATGGGCATACTATCTTTTATTGTCGTATCTATAACATTACAGGAACCTTTATGAAAGTTATATTGCCTTTTCTGTGTAAAGACCTTTTGGCATGTTTCACAGGTATAAGTGGTCATTTTACTAGTGAGTGGTAGTCTATAAATTATCGTATCTGAGACATTGCAGGAACCTATATGAGTGTTAAATTCGCTTTCCTGTGTAAAGACCTTTTGGCATGTTTCACAGATATAAGTGGTCATTTTACTATGGAGTGGTAGTCTGTAAATCTTAAGGCTTTAATGTCAAATTTTCAGGCTAGGATTATTATATTTGCGTAAAATAGAAATGGCCCGTAAGAATCGTTCAACCCGCAAGAATCGCAACAGTCGCAAGAACAACAACTCCATGATGGGGGGGAAGCGTCGCAAGTCCCGTAAGCTCAGCTCCGGCGCCCGTGAGTGGCAGGCGCATATGATGAAGGTCTACCGTGAGATGAAGGCTCGTAATCCCGCTACTAAGCTCGGGGATGCTATGCGTGCTGCCAAGAAGACCTACCGCAAGTAAAACTTGCGTTAGGAGGGGCGGCAACACCGATACGACCAACCGCAAGTAAAACGGCGGATTTGAGGAGGCTTTAGTCCGTCTAAAACGGAGTACCGACGAAAACCGTAAGTAAACTATAAATGAATAATATCAATATTACAATTATCATAGATATTATCTACGATAATAGTAATGAGTAATACAACAAGAAAAATAATTAAAAATAATAATTCACCGCCGCCTTTAGTTTATCCACGAGCGAGGTTACAATATTTACCAGTCGGGCCCCCCTCCAACAATAATACAAAAAGAAATTTAGCTGGAAGAACCCCTATTCCTTTAGCAAGACTAAGAGCCGCTTTATTAGCCCAACCCGGTTCTCCTGCAGGAAATCCATTTAATATAGCCTTACATGGTCAGCCCGCAAGACCAGTTGCACGTCTGCTACATGAGCGACCATCTATACCGTCGGACCCAAACCCGTTAATTAGACTTCTTATGATGCATCCACCAGCCCCACCACCACCCCCACCTCCACTTGTTCGCACCCCGTCTATGGTTTTTGGCAGCACAACCACAGTAGAAGAGATTTTGCCAAGAGTCCAGGCCTATATTGACAGGTTTTTTACTGGTTCTCCACATACATTAACAGCAAATGAGTTTATTTCATATTACGAATATACAGATGTGGGTCATGCAAGGGGGGTTCCTCTTGATAGATTTTTGTCACTAATACCAGAAATACCACGGTCTGAGCTAAATAAAATACAAGATATTATTGCTAGTGGTAGTTATGGAAGCGTCCATAAATCATCCGACCCATCTAAAGTTATTAAAGAGGTTATATTTGAGGAAGACCCTTATGGCCTAGGCTTAACAATTGATTATTTTGCCGAGACCTTAATTCAGTTTATTATTCAAACAGATGAGACCTATGGTTCTGCTGTACCGGCTATCCATAACATTTATAGAGATAATGTGGCCTCAAGGCTATATATAGTTATGGATAAATTGGATGAATCACTTGATGGTCGTTTAATTGCAGATGGCAGAGTACATGGATTAGCAAGATTCTCGCTTTTTAAAGATTTAATGATACAGTTATTGCGCATTTTAATACATTTAAATGCAACCTACGGTTTTGTTCACCGTGACCTTAAGGGTAATAATATTATGTTAAAAGGGGCTGATATTAAGTTGATTGATTTCGGGTTCTCTGTAATGAATTTTGTTAATGCTGAAGGAACCACATTTAGACTTGCTGCATCACACTCATTTCCAATTAAATCCCCTTGCAGATTTCGCCAAGATATAGGACAGCTATTTGTCTATCTTAATGAATATCGTCATAGACTTGACCAAAGAACAATACGATTTTTAGCTGAGATATTACCTGTGGGCTTAAGGTCAAGAGGATACCGTCAAATGTATAATAAAACGGGGGCAATAATGGGCTGCCCAACAACCGCAGTATTAGATCCGATTAGAGCCTTGGAGCAACTTGAATCTTTTAATGGTGGCAGAAGACGCCGACGCCAGGGCTCTGCGATGGCTTCGTCCTCACGCCGTTGCCGAACGTTGAGGCGTAAACGGCGTAATTGATTTTAGTCCCGGTTAGTATTGATAAATAGTAATAAATATTATTAGTATTTATTAGTAATGGATCTGAATTTGAGTGGCTTAAATATGCCATTTAAAAAAAAGAAGCTGAGAAGGGTGAAACACAAGACCGTTAAAAATGGTAAAAGCAAGAGCAAAAGCAAGACAAAGAGTAAAACTAAGAGTAATAATGTACCAACAGGGGGAACTGGTGCGCCACAAATAAGAATGGGCCAGTTTGTCTTTCCAATGATAGTAGCGCCGAAATCACCCAGTAAGTCCAAATCTAAAAGCCGTTCAAAACCCGCATCCTATTTAACTGCGGGAACAATTGGGACAGAGGAGGTTAAGCGGCGCATACAGAGTTTTTTAGACAGGTTTTTCACGGAGCATGATGGTAAAACATTAACTGTTAATAATTTAATTAATAAAGAGGAGTTGGTTGATGTTTTTAAATTTATGAAACCGGCTGGACCTGAAATAAAGGCAAAAAAAGGGGATAGCATTGGCTCTGGAGGATTTGGTGACACCTATCAACATAGCGACTCTGATAAAGTTATTAAGGTTATTTCAATTCATCAAGTTACACAGGAATTTACCTCTGCGACCCCCGCCGATTTAGTGGCAGAGCTTCTAATACAATATATATTACAACTTGATACTGAACATCCTGGAATGGTTCCAACAATACATGATATCTACTATGATGCGCCTAAGAAAAGTATATGGACAATAATGGAGAAGATGGATAAAACTATTACGGGCCTCTTTAGAGAACATATAGGGATAGTTGATTTGAAGACCTTTAGGGGTGTTATAAGGCAGGTGCTAGAGATACTGGTGTATTTGAATGATAAATATGGATTTGTTCATCGTGATTTGAAAACTGACAACATTATGGTAAAGGAGGAGAGGGTAATAAAAAAGACCTTGCGGGGCAGAAACAGGGAGGAGACAGTAAATATGGTGAAGTTTATTGATTTTGGCCTCAGTGCAATGAACTTTGAGGGTCTGAAAATCGGCTCCTCCTATTATTTCAGAGATTATTCCCCTTGCAGGGGACGCCAAGACACCACGTTCCTATTTGTTAGCTTGAAACAAATAGGGGAGAGATTTAATGCAAAGATAAACGAGTATTTAGATGAGATGTTGGCCCCTATTGAGCGCCCTATACCTGGTTTTGTAAGTAACTTTAATGGTAAATTATTGGCCTGTCCTACTACCAGAATTCTTGACCCTGCCAAAGCTTTGAGGAGTCTGGAAAATACGGTCTAAACTACTACAAATAAAACAGTTAGAGATGTTATCGGCGGCAGGTAAAACTATAACTTTGGGTGACCCGGATTTGTCAAAACCTGCGGTTAAACTGGATAAACTGGTGCCAAGGTCAGAGCGTGGTAACATTTTACTGGCCTCTGCCAGAATTACAGAGGGCTCTATCTTTACGAATGGTCTATTCCAGAATATCTACTTTATTTACAAATTGCTGGATATTATTGGCTACAATCCCTACTTTCTTTTTAATGATAAGGATAAGCCAACTGAGTTGCCGACCTTTATGGAGAATATGCGAGTAGTGACTTTGGAGGAGATTGTAAAGCAGCCTCTTAAGATCCATGCCTACATTGAGATTGGCATGAGTATTGACCCGTCGCTGCGGCGATTCTTAAAAATGCTTGGTGCACGGGCTGTTAAAATCTATTTAGGAAATATTCTGAATATTGACATTGAGACCCCCACCTATTATCATACAATGCATTTTGCGCATCATGTTGTTGGTGAGATGGATGAGATCTGGGTATCACCGCATTATGAGATGCATCGTGAATATGCAGCGGTGCTAAATCATGTACCTATAGAGAAGAGTAGGATTGCACCGTATGTTTGGGACCCCTATTTTTTGGTTAAAGGGGGGTCAAAGGTGCAGAAATGGCGTCCAAAGGCTGAGGGGGAGGTGGATACTATTATGATAATGGAGCCTAATATCAGTTTCCAGAAAAGTTCCATGATTCCGCTTTTGATGCTCGAGGCCTTCTCTCGAGCGAACCCGGATTGGCGTTTCAAGGCTGTTGTTGTAAACGGGGAGCGCCTGAGACAGATCCCTTACGCTCTCTTCTGCTTCCTCTCGAGACTCGAGATCTTCAGAAAAGGGTATATCGAGCTTGTTGGTCGTCTTGATATGCACACAGTTATGGATAAATATCCATCATGTATCCCTATTTGTCATCATTTCAATAATGAGTACAATTACATGATTTTCGAGTATCTTCATGCGGGATTCCCTGTTATCCATAATGCTGCCTCATGGTCAGATGCGGGGTATTTTTATGAGGAGGAGTCTATTGAACAGGGGGTGAAGGCGCTTGTTATGGCCCTGCAGACACATAATGATAACCTTAATAGTTTCCTTGCTGCTGGTAAAGTGATTATTGAGAGGCACAGTATCTGGAACCCTAAGGTACAAGAGGCCTGGAAGCAGTTACTGGGTTAAGGGGTTGTTGGTAGGGGTCGTTGGGTTAAGGAGATTAATAGAGAACTTGATAGATGCGGATTTATATCAGTGCATATATCCAGTTTTCTATATTTAGTAGTGGACATAATATCTGCGCAGTGCAGTTTGCCTACGAGCTTAAGAGTCTCGGGCATGAGGTGTCACTTGTAAATATCCTTGATAATAATGCGTCTTGGTATGATGACTGTAAGAGTATTGCTCTGCCGGTTATTCAACGGACGGCCAGTAAAGAGAAAGCCGATCTTCTTATCGATATTATTGGTTGTACAACGGGCGAGGAACGTGCTGTATTAGCGCAGAAAACCGTGTTATTTATCCGTCAGCCCCCAATCCACCAGGAGCTGGAGAATGTGGTGTATCCTGCAGCTACACTGAAGCGTTGTTATGATGGTATTAGTGAAATCTGGACCTTTGATTTCTTCGGACGTAATGATTGTGTTATGTTGGGTATTTTGGGCCGTTGTCCTGTGCGCACCCTCCCCTTTATCTGGTCCCCTATAATTATTGACGCCTATTGCAAGGAGGCGCAGATTCCTCCGTGGTTTTTAACAGCGGATAAATCCTCGGAAAATAACATCCATATTTGTGAGACGAATGTGAATAACCGCAGTAACTGTACAATCCCCCTAATTGTTATGCGTGAATACATGAAACGTGATACAGCGCAACCAATCGGCTCCATACAGGTCTCTAATTCAAAACAGTTACTGGATAGGAAATTTTTTATGGAGAACATCTATAAGCATATTGATGTGCAACCGCAACCACAGTTACAGGGGCGCAGTCGTTTACCAGATTGGACGATGAATCCCCGCTCCTATATTGTGGCCCATGAGCGTTTCCAACCTGTGCGCTGGGCCTATTTGGATGCCGCTTTTATGGGGATACCTATGGTGCATAACTCTGATTTACTGCGTCTTTTTGGCGGGGAGCTCTCCAAATACTATTACCCTAGCAATCAGATAAAGGAGGCGGCAGATAGGCTTGGCGACCTGCTTATTAATGCCACCACCGAATACAATGAGCAGTCATTGAAGCGAACTCGGTATGTCCTTATTAATGGTCTTACAATTACTCGTGATAATGCAAGGGGTACCTGGACAAAGGCATTAAATGAGGTGGGTCCTGCTGTGCCAATTTTACCGCCAGTGGACGAGCAGCTACTTGCCGCACCGATTAGTAGGGCTGCCCAGGAGCCGCCAAAGGCGGATGAGGTACCTCCAGACCCTGATAATATCTTTAGGGTACAGTTTGTTGGAATGTGGGAGAATTTCCAGGATGACTACAATTTCTTTACTCTTATGTTGAGTGCATATTTCAAGGACACTGGAATACAGGTGATTGGATGTGGACCCGAATATCTTGGAACCCCCTCTTTGCGTGTTCTCGGGCCGTTTGGATGTAATAAACCGGTTCGTATGGGTATTCCCACGGTTTTCACCACAAGTGAGAATAATCCGCCATTACCCGAGCATATTTGTAAACAAAACGAGATTAAGTTGCAGCTCGGGTTCAGTAAGAAGGCCTGTGGACCAGCTTATATGAGACTACCTTTATGGATGATGTCAATTGACTGGTTTGGTGCAGATAATAATCGTTTAGTAAATCCGAAGGTTATGCCCTTGGAGGCCTGTATTAAACCTCATAAGAGGCAAGAGCGTGACCGTTTTTGCGCATTTGTCGTGACCAATCCTGGAAATCCAAAGCGAAATGCTGCGCTGGATCTCTTTAACACAGTTGGTCATGTTGATTCTGCTGGGCGCTATAAAAATAATGTCGGCTCGGATATCTTTGCGGGTCTTGGTGGTGGTGGGGGCGAATTAAAGAAGGTGGCATTTTTGGAGAACTATCGCTGGAATATTACGTATGAAAATAGCATGGGTGAGGGCTATGTTACGGAGAAGTTGTTCCATGCAAAGGTGGCTGGGTGTGTACCGGTTTATTGGGGCGATGTGGATGCTGTTAAGGAGGACTTTGATGAGCGTGGATTTATCATTGCGAACGACATGACTGACGAGCAGCTTGTAGAGCGGGTACGCTGGTTAGAATCATCAGAGGGGGCTGCAGAGCGTTTAGCCATGGCACAAACCCCGCTCTTTTCGGCAAATAAAGTTGATGTAATAAGAAGACATTTAGCAACAGTTGCTAATAAGATGGTTGAAGTTTCACTTTTCAAACATAGATTACCGTGCCCCCCTGATGCAATAGGCATAAAGCCTGGCCAAGAGATAATCAGTAGAAAACTCTATGGCCGTTCCTATTGAAGCGTTTAATTATATGTTCTGCACATATGCAACAGCCAAATTTCTGCCATCATTGCAGATTTGGCTTAGAACCACATGTATTATGGCGAGTGGATTTCCTGAGGGTAAGGCACAGGTCCGAGTTTATTTAGGGAAGGATATCTCTGAATCTGTTGAGCAGTCTCTAAAAGGGCATTTTCAGGATGTAACCTTTATGCGTCTTCCAAAGGAGGTGCCCGAGGGGGCATTTGAGGATTATTGGTCTGCGGAGCATTATGCTTGGAAAATCTGGATATATCACCAACTTGTAAATGATGAATCACTCAAGGGTCATATGATTTTGTATTATGATGCAGGTATTGTTTTGACTAAGCTCCCTTTTGCAATGCTTGAAACTGCTGCAAGTGAGGGGATTTCATTTATTCAGGATACTACTCAGAAGAATCGGTTCTGGTTTTCCGAAACCTTTAAGGAGCGTCTTCTTGTGACAGAGTCCGAGCTTGAGGCGCAGCAGATTTTGGCAGGTATTTCGGCATTTGTAGGGGGGTCTGATAAGGCTGTAGCGATTTTTAATGAGGCTTTCACGCTATCAAAGCAGCGTGAAGTGATTGCCGGTCCAAAGTGGGCGGGTATGCATCCTAATGGTCAGCCTTTCGGTCATCGCCATGACCAGGCAATTCTGTCACTGCTTCGTCTGCGTCATGGTGTTTCAACCGTTGATATTGATTCACTCGTAACACAGGAGTCTTTGCGCCGTGCAAAGCTTCAGGGGCGCAGCTTTTATATTCATCGTGGGAATTTCAAGCTAAATCAGGAGATTTTGCCTGGTGTAACGGATGCCTATGTTATTAATCTTGAGCGCCGTGGTGACCGTTATGATGCATTTGTTAAGAATCATGGGGCCTTTGCAAAGAAGGTGCAAAATCATCTTGCAATTGACGGGCGTAAATTGAAATTGACCCCTGCACTTGCTCGTTTGTTTCGTCCGAATGACTTTTTCTGGAAGAAGGCTGTTGCGGGTTGTGCATTAAGTCACCTTGCCCTTTGGCAGCAACTTGTAAATGAACCTGCAGAAACCAAGTCCTATCTTATTTTGGAGGATGATGTAAAAATGGTGAGTGGTTGGGAAAAGCAGTTTATTGTTTCACCACCACCCGAAGACTATGATGTCCTCTATTTGGGCGGTATTCTTCCACCAAATAAGGCGGGTTTTGAACTTGTAAAAGAGAGGGTTTCAAATGGTTGGTGTCGTGTTGCTCTTAACCAGAACTTCGGTCAGGCCATGCCAACCCGGTATTTCCATTTCTGTAACTATGCATATGTGCTATCAAAGCGTGGTGCTCAGAAAGTGTTGGATATTATTAGGGAACGTGATGGATTCTTTACAAGTGGCGACCACATGATTTGCAATCACTGGGATAAACTGAATATCTATTTCCCTGACCCGTTAATGGCATCATGTACACAGGAGCAGGATCCTGCATATGTGAACTCTAAGTTTAATAATTTTGACCGTATTGACACCTTTGATAGTGATTTGTGGACAAATGATGAGCGCTGGTCGTTGGATGAGGTCCGTGAAATGGCTACTAGTAATGACCTGAATGTTATCAAGGCATTAGGCGATGCCTATATGCAAATGAGGGCAGAGACAGCAATAGATATACCTGTTACATCCCAGCTAAAACCAAATAATAACACCACAGTAACAGTCTATATGATAAATGCCGATGCTGAGGCAAAAAGCCGACTTTTAGAGAATCAGTGGTTGGACGAGCTATTTGGAAAGGAGATTGTAATTAAGCCTATGCCTGATAATCCTGATGGATTTTCAAAGGACGAGGAGCCAATTGTTATTGTCAGTCGTCAGGATCTTAATACTTGGCTAACTGTATTCCATCACTTTGTTGCTGAGGGGCGCAAATGGGCGGCAATACATTTAAGTGATGAGTTCGCCACTGATAATATTAACTGGTATCCTCATGCGAAGTGGGTCATTCGTACCTATTTCAGGTCTGATGCACAGGGGGCAAATATTGTAACTATTCCGCTCGGTTATGCTGCGGGGATGCGCTCTGTTGGTGTCCCTCCTGTAAATCGGAAGTGGAACTGGTCTTTCCATGGTACAAAGTGGTTTGGACGTGAGGTAAAGTTGTCGGCATTTGATGCTGTGCCAGGGGGGTGCAAACAGATTTATAACAGTTGGAATGATCCTGCGCAACTTTCAACAACAGACTATAAGGCTATGTTGGAGCAGAGTTACATTGTCCCTATTTTTAGGGGTAATCATTATGAGACCTTCCGATTATATGAGGCATTGGAATCAGGTGCAATTCCACTTGCGCTGCGTGAGGAGGGGGATAAGATTTTCTGGGACTGGCTTGTATCGAAGTTGCCACTGCTAAATCTTGAGGGGGTTGATAATGCCACTAAGGCGGCACAATTCTTTGCTATTAATCCCGAGCACCGTGAGAAATATAAGAATCTATTACTAAATGCCTGGGATGCTTGGAAGGCTGAGTTGAAGGAGACTGTCAGGAAGCTGTTAATGGTCTAAGGGATTGTGTGTATATGAGCATAGAGATGTCAACTGCTGAGGATTATTTGAATACTCTTCAACACTTAATTGGCTCATATAGTGCTAAACAGGAGCCTGTGGTCACTGAACAAACTTCGGGGACAACGGATGTAAATGATTACCTTGCAAATCTAGAAAAGATGTTTAGTGGGGCGGCCCCCGCTCCTGTAACTGCATCAGCACCAGCACCAGCACCAGCACCAGCACCAGCACCAGCACCAGTACCCGCAGTTGTTAATGTAAATGACTATCTTGCAAGTCTACAAAATATCCTTACAAAGCCAACACCTGCTGCAGAGGAGTTTAAGGGGCGGAAGCTCAAGTTCATGCTTGTAAGTACTCATTGTCATCAGGTGACCGGTTATAGCAAGGTCTCATATAATCTTATTCAGCAACTAGCACGGCTCCATTGGCTCCAACTCTACCATTACGGGTTTCAGAAGATTCTGAATAAGCCCGTTGATCCTGCACGTTTGTATCCGCCAAATGTTGAGGTTATTGATGCTGTAACCCTTGAGAAGCCGCTTGTACAGGGTTTTGGATATGCCCAGTTGCCGACGGAGATTGACCGTGTTAAGCCTGATGTAATTATGATTTACAATGATATGGCCGTTATTACACAGTTTATGGAGGCAATTAAAAAGTCTGCTATTAAGCGGGATTTCCAGACCTGGTTCTACGTTGACCAGGTCTATAATTGTCAGCTTGGTATGTTCCTGGATGTTATTAACCGTGAGGCAGACCGTGTCTTTACCTTTACGCAGGGTTGGCGTGACTGTTTGAAGAGTCAGGGGATTCACCGCCCTATTGATATTATTGCGCATGGCTTTGATAGTAAGATGTTTACACAGATTCCTAAGACAATGGCCCGTAAGCGGCTTAATCTCCCTGAGGACCTTTTCCTGCTATTGTCTATTAATCGTAATCAGCCACGGAAGCGTTATGACCTTCTTATTATGGCGTTTGTGGAGCTTATTGTAAAGTACCCTAACAAGCCTATTGCGCTTATGTGTGTGTGTGATAAGGGAGAGAAGGGGGGTTGGCCACTCTTCGAGATCTTTGCTCGTGAGCTGAAACTACGTGGCGTTCCCCCAGAGCAGTTTGGAAATCGCCTTATGGTAACAAATAGGGACATGGATTTTAAGGATGAGGAGATTAACACCTTCTATTGCGCTGCAGATGTTAGTGTCTCGGCGGCGGATGGTGAAGGTTTCGGGCTCTGTACCTTTGAGTCCATGGGAGTGGGTTGTCCACAGGTGGTACCTGCACTTGGTGGTTACAAGGAGTTTTGTAATGAGGGGAACTCAATTATGGTGAAGCCAAAGGGCCGTTACTATTTGCCGCTACTGTTCTGTCCTGTGGGGGGTGAGGCGGAGTTTGTGGACCCTCATGACCTCTGTCTTGGGATTGAGGAGTATTTGAATGATTCTGAATTGAGAGCGAAGCATAGTGCTGCGGCTATGAATACAGTTAAGGGGTATACCTGGGAATCGGTTGCTGCGAATCTTATTAAGCGCCTGAAGGCCCAACATGAGGAGATTACTGGTTAACGGCGTTGGCGACGATTTGTACGACGGCTCTTTCTGTTCTTTCTAATTGTCTTAGGAGGGTAGTTTGTACGTGTTGCATTATTTGCATTTTGGCGCTTTAATGTCTGACGGGCGACCGAATTTGTTATGACTGAATTTGCCGAAAATGGACTATTAAATGAATGGACTATTCTTTTATTTGCATGTCTGGGGTAGAATAATCTTTTGGGAGGCAGTAGTGAATTGATTACTGGTGTTCTGGAATTAGGCTCTGGAATAGCAGGATAAAGTGAAGTGGCAACTGCCAACCTGGAATTGGGCTCTGGAACAGCAGGATAAAGTGAGGTGGCAACTGCCGACCTGGAATTGGGCTCTGGAACAGCAGGATAAAGTGAGGTGGCAACTGCCGACCTGGAATTGGGCTCTGGGATAGATGGATAAAGTGGAGTATAGCCTTTCCAATTCTTGGCTGCTATATTTTGGAGGGTCATACTATTAGGTGTGTAATCTAAGCCATATGATGCCCATGAACCATATGGCGTTGTAAAACCATACTCTTTTTTCCCATTAGATCTCAACCGATACGAGGCTTGATGAGAATTATTCCAATAAATATTGCTCATGTCTATTTATGCCAATGTTTTTTAGCGCACTGGGTTTTCCACCAGCGCTTAGCACCAGCAGATGCTGTTTTGGCCTTTTTGACCAAATCACTATCCGTTGTATAATGGGTTTTTCCGCACAATAGGAATGAGTGTGCTCGAGCATACCCCCATTGCTGCTCTGTAGCGCCGGGCCTATGTCCTGTGCGCCATGCCCCCATCCCTCGATTATAGCTCTCTTTAATGAATTTTAAGGGTACACCGGTTGATTTCGCTTTTTGTTCAAGAGAGGTACTATTAGGGAATAATGAACGCCATTGCTCAGTGTAACTCGAGGTCTTTTTCGCTCGAGCGGGAACCTCGAGATCGGTAGCGAAGGGCCGGTAGGCTGCGGGATCTTTCCAGCTCATGCCAACGCCCCGCCTGATCTCTCGAGTGCGCCTTGCTCGAGCAGCCTTCGAGAGACCCTTAAAATATTTCTCAGGTAAGAAGAGTTTTTTAGTTCTCTTAGGCATATAATATATCTACTATTAGTAATGAAAACCCGGCGTAATAATTGTAGGTCCAGGCGTGGATGTGGGTGTGGTAATTCACTCTTTGGAAAGATTGGTGGCACTCGTAAGAGTGTTAACCCGTTTTATACGGGGGGTTACAAACCAACTAAGAAAAACTTGGAGACCTTGAGGCGCTGGAAACGTGGAGAGAGCATTGGTTTTACTGCAACAAGCTCCTTAAAAGCGAAGGGTCTTATTCCGAGAACAGGTAAGGGACAAAAGGGGAAGTATATTGTAAGTGCAAAATATAGAGGTGGTGGCTGTGGCTGCTCTCAAAGAGCAATGAACTCTGCGCTACAGCTCAAATAATAAATATAGCCCGTAAAAGTAATTGCAGATGCTTGGTCATATACTACTCTTCTGGCCTGTGTTAGGGACCATAATAGTAATTATAATACTTGGGTCGGTCACATGGTTGTCACTAAATTATCCAGCTACACGACAGATTCTAATAGCAATCACCGTGGCGGCCCTCTTACGGACGCTATCGAGCACAACATATACAAGTCCAAATAACTGGTGGATGAGAGCCGCCTTGAGGGATGCTTTTCCCACGCTCCGAGAGGCGGGTTGGCGCATAGCAGATAGGTCAGGGTTCAATCATCAACAACAGGCCATCTATATCTGGTACCCTCACAGTCATTTGGCAATGGTGCCTTACGGACTCTTTTGCGGCGAGATGGGTTACAATACCTTTAAGAGGCCTGTGGCTGTGGCATGTGCCTCATATCTATTTAACACTCCGGCGCTTAGGGAGCTTGGTATTGCAGGGGGATTGATAAATGCAGATATGGAGAATCTGAGAGGGGCACTCAGGCAGGGCACCTCGCTCTGTATAATACCCGGTGGTATACGTGAAATGCAGAGTACTGTCAAAAATAAGATGCAGCTTGTTGATGGACGCCAGGGCTTCCTACGCTTAGCTAAGGCTACTGGCCTCCCAATTATACCTATATTCTGTTATGGTGAAAATGAGATGTTTGAGCGTGATGAGGGATTATCGGTGCCTAGCATTGAATCCATCTTCACCTGGTTCAAAAAACCCTTAAGGTCTCATCCTGTGCGAATACACATAGGATTGCCCTTTACTGTAAAAAGTATGGAGAGTGCACAACGTAAATGGAAGGCGCATATTGAACGGCTATACTCATTTACCAAGCCGCCGCATTATGAGGATAGCGTTGAATGGATAGTTAAAAAGCGTGGCTCAGGAAGAGATAGATAATGCAAGATGTTTCAGTTTCAGTACCAATATTAACAGTTGGTCCAGGATCTTTTGATCCTGACACCATCCTTAAAAGTCGTATGGGTTACGCAGCCAATGACTGCATTAAGGCACTTGAAACCGCCCTCTCAGACCCGTCAACCACAAGTATGGGTAAAGTGTTACATTTTACGGCAGATATGGTTTGTAGTGGCGGCTATAATATGTGGCGCAAATTCTGTTACGAATATGCCTTTGACCACATTGGCTTGGCCTCTTTACGCATCTTTCACTACCTTAATGGTCGGTTTAGGGAGCTGGATTCGGCCTGGGATAAGATGCCATCAGAGGACTTTTATGGGTCAGAGGAGATACAGAAAAAGATTGGTGAGGTAATTCTCGCACTACAGGCCAGTCCCAGACACGGGAAGCTCAAGTGGCCATCGGTTGGTAAAGAGACGCACAGGAATGCGACCTGGCTCTCTAGCATACGACGGGCCCCTGACAGTTCAGCTGTTCAAAAGGTCTGGACACGTGGCACTGATATGAATGAGCTGTTCGTAGCTGGTAATGAACTCTTATATGCCTGTGGTGAAGGGGCGCTCGAACGGGGCCTCTTTTGGCTGAAATGGGTTATGGAGGAGGATACCCTTATAAAAAAGGAGAGTGGCGGTGGTCTGACCACAAATGACCATGGGGTAAATAGTGGAAAAAAGGCAAAGGCATCGCCGGTTCATTTTCTCTTTAAATGCTGCCTGGAGAAATACAAGGAGATGGCGCAGAAGGGACTTTTACGGATGAATGATGAGGTACAGGCTTTGGCTACGCTATATATTAGTGCACCACCGTCACTTTTAACTGGTCGGCGGAAACTGGACATTGTTATTATATTGCTGCAGATTCTGTGCGAGGTTCCGAAATGGAAGGTCCCTGCAGCTGGACCTGTGGTAAAGGACCCGGTTGTTTTGGGACGTGCAGTAGCGCAAGTACCGGCCTTTTTTAAGGAGGTTTTGGCTCGTCCTGCTCCGTCAAAGATTATTAAGAAGACACCGAAGCCGAAGGTGAAGAAAGGGCTTGAGCTGGGGTCTATTGACAGTAAGTTGGCGGCGATGGATAAGATTGCTAATACCTTCTATGGAATGTAAATATTTGCTACTATTAGGGATGTCCAGTAATAAAAGTGTTATGAATATGTTTTCACCGCCAAAAAAGAATAATGTTATGTCAATGTTTAAGAAAGGCGAGAACAAATACGGTATTGGTACATTTACTAATCCCGCCGCACGTGATCCTACAGGTATGCGTGCAGAGTTTCTAAGGGCCGCTGAGAATGCTAAAAAGAGTGCCGACCCAACAGGCATGAGAGCAGCGTTTGCAGCGGCGGCAAAAAAGGGTGGTAAGCGTAGTAGAAAGCTTAATACTCGTCGTAGAAATAACCGTTCTAAGATAAAGAATTAATAGCGAAATTTAAAACTGGGTTATAAATTAATAAAGAGTACAATGTACCCTTTATTAATTCATAAAGATGACACTAAATGTATTTTTGATTATGATAATATTATGCATGTTCGACGATTTATGAAACTCAAGGATCTGTTTATAGAGCACATGCCAAATGTTGAGGAGGTACATTATAACTGTAGTCTAGTCACAAGTAGGGAGTTTCTACCTGATATAGAGGATTTTCCTAATGTGGCGTTTACCTATGTTCATACTGCTCTAAGTGAAGGGACTATTGAGATGTTGAAAATGATTCCATTTAATAAACCGACTATACTGGTGGTTGAATTGTCAAATAGAGAGAGCCTCTTATCGCCAATAGTAGTTGATTTAGCTGAATAAAATATGTTTTAATTAGAGGGCGTATGGCGGCAAAGTTTATTAAACTGTTTAATAGTATATATGATACACATTATAAAACAGTTAGCTCTATATTTACTGCTGAAAGCAAAAGGAAAATAGATGAGGCCTTTAATGCCTTGGCTATTAGTGAGGGGCTACGAGATGTAGGTATAATGTCTAATCATTTTCGGGGTTGGGACGGCTCAGCTTTCGACCTACATGTAGGCACGGCACCTGGATTTCGGAATGCTACCTTTATTGGTAATAAGCACAGGATTAATGAAGAGGCCTTTAATAAACTGTTGGCGGACTACAATGAGCAGTTGAAGCGCATGGAGATTGTTGATGCCCCGGTGACTAAGGTCATGACTCGGCGTCTTGGATATCTCTTTCCATACCCTAAGGGGAAGGCAGATGGGGTTTTACAGACTATTCTACATGTTCCTGGGAAGACTGAATTTGTTAGTCATGGATATGGTCCACAAATGCTGACATTTAATAGTCGCTTGGGAAATACAATTAAGGGACTACAAGATAAATGGAATAAATTGGCTTCGGCCGTTCATGAGGATTTTAGTGTAGAGTTCCGCCTTGAGGTGTTCTAAAGCGACAGATGTAATATTAGCAGTAAATGGAGCAGGTGTTTACAGAGATTTACGAAAAGGCTATTTGGGGTGATAATAAGGCCGCTGAATATAAAGGGGGTTCAGGTCCTGGTAGTGCATTAGCCTATAATCAGGAGAAATATATCCCTTTTTTGCGAAATTTTATAAAAGAGAAGGGGATTACGAGTGTAGTTGACCTGGGATGTGGAGACTTCCGTTGTGGACCCAGTATTTATGAGGGGCTTGATGTGCAGTACACCGGATATGATGCTTATGAGAAGGTGATTATACATAATCAGAAGGAGCATCCAGGTTATCGGTTTCAGCAGCTGGATTTTTGCAACAGAGTTATTGACATTGAGTGCGGTGACCTCTGTATTTTGAAAGATGTTTTACAGCACTGGCCTTTAGCAGACATTAATCGTTTTATGGAGTTAATTATTACATCTAAAAAGTTCAAATACATTTTAATAGTCAATTGCTCATATCAAAAGGTGGACAACACCGACACTAGGATTGGTGGATTTAGACCCCTCAGTTGTGATTTCCTACCATTAAAGCGCTTTGCACCTGTAAAACAGCTGACCTATAAGACAAAAGAAATATCATTGATAACACTCTAATAGTATTGTAAGATGACTATGTTCAGAAAAAAATGATTGCGTTGGCCTACTATTATTAATGGTAAGCCAATTAAGATGAAGCCAGTAATGATTAAACGCAAGAAGTCACCTGTAGATGAGGTTGATGTTCGTATTAAGCGCCTTGAGAAGGCGAAGGATGAGTACTACAATACTGGTAAAGCTATTATGACGGATGCAGAGTATGATGCTGAGGAGACAATTGTGGCCCGTGAGGCCCCTGATGCAGCGGTGCTGAAGGCGGTTGGCTCTAAACCTCGTGATACAACTGTTAAGTTGCCTTGGCCGCTCCCTTCACTTCAGAAGATTAAGCCTGGTGAGAAGGAGTATGACCGTTGGATGGCCAAGCAAAAGGGACAGCTACTCTGGTCTTTGAAGCTGGATGGTATCTCGGCGCTCTGGCATGAGGGTCGTCTCTACAACCGTGGTGATGGTCTTGAGGGTACTGAGATTACTCGCTTTCAGGGGCTAATTAAGGGTCTTGTAAAGGCACCATGGCCAGTGCGTGGTGAGATTATTGTAAAGCGCTCTGAGGCCCCTGAGGATGCCAAGCTGATTCGCAGCTGGGTCAACGGGGCACTTCACAGGAAGCCAAATGAGCCACAGGTGGCCGCTGGTCTAATGCGCTTTATTGCCTATCGTATTGTCGGCAGCGAGTTGCCAATGCAAGACCAGTTTGCGGCACTCTTGGCTGCAGGATTTGAGGTCCCCGAGTTCGGTACTGTAGTTGCTGGTGCAGGGGCATTGGCCGAGTTGATGGACAAGTATCAGCGCCTACGTGACAAGGGGGTCTATGACATTGATGGACTCGTGGTTACCTCTGCCAATAAGAGGCCCGAGCCCCAGCTGACTGCTGCGAAGCCGACAGACATTATGGCCTTCAAGATGGCCCTAGATGACCAACAGGCGGAGACCACTGTTAAGGAGGTGGAGTGGAATCTTAGCAGGAACGGGGTACTTGTACCTCGTGTAATCATTGAGCCCGTCGTCATAGGTGGGGCAACTATTAGCAAGGTGACTGGTCATAATGCCAAGTTCATTTGTGATGAGGGGATTGGACCAGGTGCAGGTGTAGTGATTATTCGCTCTGGAGATGTGATTCCTATTATTGATTCTGTTACTGAGCCGGTTGAGCCTGTGCTTCCAGACTGCGACTTTGTCTGGGACTCTGTGCATATTAAGGCGGTTGATGGTGCAGGTGACCCAGCAGCCCAGCTTCTCTATGCCTTCAAGGTATTGGATGTAAAGGGGGCTGGACCAGCAATCGCAGCGAAGTTGGTTGAGGCGGGGCTTGACACTATCTTTAAGGTTGATGCTGCGGCTCATTCATCAATTGCCGATTATATTGGGGTGAGTAATAGTGTTAAATTGAAGGCGGGGCTCTCCCAGGCAATTGCAGATGCAACCCCTGTACAGCGTATTATGACCTGCCCGAACCTCCCTGCAGGACTTGGGCAGAGCCGATTCAAGGCCTTTATTGATGCAGGGGGCGACTTTGAGGGTCCGATGCCTGAGGGATTTGGACCACAGACCTGGGCCCTAATGCAAGGTGCTAAGGCAACTATTAGGGATTGGCTTAGCAAGTTCCCGTGTCCGGCCGCCATTGCCACACAGGTAGAGTCCAAGGGTACCATCTGTTTAACGGGGTTCCGAGATGCTGCATGGCAGAAGGAGCTGGAGTTAGCTGGATGGACGGTGAAGGCGACGGTTAGTAAGGGACTAAAATATCTGGTGGTCCCTTCTGAGGAGTTTACTAGTACAAAGGTGGAGGCGGCGGAGAAGTATGGAATTCCAGTTATTGCACGTACTGCGTTTGTGATTTAACATTTACATAATAATAAATAGATGAGTGCGACTAATAGTACAATAAAAATAGGGGGGAATGGCTCAGTACCTTTAAGTACAATATTAATGTATGTTGGATATGCTCTATTGGTTGGTGTACTTGCCACGGCAACATTTTTTATTGTGAAAGCGATTAATGATTCTTATACACGGTCAAAAGACTATGTCTCAAACAGTGTTAACAATTACAGAATTATTGATGAGCGCCTGAAGCTCTACGAGTCAATGTATATAACCTCAGAGCGTTTATCGGCAATGCAATCAGAGTCTCAAGGTCTAACTACAAAATTATCAAATAAACCAGGGGAGGTTAATGCAAAAGAACTGAAGATTGAGGGCTTGGCGCCTGATGAGCGTTCGCTTATCAATAGCTCAGTACTAACATGTGATAACGCCGGTTATATGGGGCCGTTACAAGACGGGGTCTACTCTGAGGATAATGCTGTTCGAATTGCCTACCGTGCAGGGGCTAGAGCCTTTGTTTTGCGTATAGATACTGTTACGGAGACCAAGGATCCTGTACTTGTAACACGTAATTTTGGTGGAGATAAGATAAGCAATAATATTGGTAGCATTAAAAAGGTGGCAGATGCAATTGCAAAATATGCCCCTATTGGTGCGGGTGCTGAGCCGATAATTGTTGTGCTGTTCTTTAATCGTCTTCCAGGTGGCAACCCTTACGGTGCTGAGGCGCAGGTATTCATGCAAAAGGTGGCGCTGAGCCTTGATGCATTGAAAAATCGTCATTTGGGTCTCAGTCCTCGTGGGGATTTCAGGCGTCAGGGTCTGGCTGACAAGATGTTTTTGTTTGACCGTAAGGAGTTTGATGGTAAATTTATAGTATTGACAAACGCTGACACTAAGGTGTTTAGAGAGAAAAAGGTTCCAGCAAGTGAGGATCTTGATTTATGGACTCATGCCCGTCTATATGCTGATACAACTGAGAAGATTGGTATAACTGAGGTCCCACAGAACACAAAGATGGTTTCGCCACGTTTAGAGACCCCCTTATATTTTACGAATATTCCGGATGAGCGATTACAAACAGCAACCAGTCGTACAAAGGTTGAATGGACAATTGCCATGGAGCCCTATCCCTCTAAAGCGCCACCAACTAAGGAGAACTTAGCCATTATCATTGATAAAATTGGAGTATGCAGTGTACCATTAAATCTCTTTGATGATGATACAAAGGCTCTGCTTGATGGGCCTTTATCAGGCCCCTTTTATGGTAGGGTTAGTTGGAGACCGAAGGTGAAGGACCTACGTTATAAGCGCCCAGAGCCCATCAAACTTGCTTCACCAAATAGAGAATTAGATGCCAAGGGGGGTCTATTACCTATTCCCAAAGTATAAATATATTACCTTAATTAGATTGCGATATGTCATTGACATATAGGAAACGAATTAAATTACCTGACCAACTCGAGAAGATAGACCAGTTTGCTGAGGAGGCGCAAGACCGTATTGACTATGAGTCGGCGCATGATGAGCAGATATTGTCTGGTATAAAGGTGGTGGAGGACTTCCTGCGCTCTACAGGAAGGGTCTGTTATGGTGGCACAGCCCAGAACATACATTTACCGAAGCGATACAAGTTTTATGACCCTGATAAAAGTATTCCAGATTACGATTTTCTTACCCCAAACGGCGCACAGGATGTTAAGAATCTGGAGGGACGATTAAGGGATGCAGGGTTTACCGACATTGGATCAAGGCCCGGTGTACACGAGGGTACCACGAAAATCTACCTGAATTTTATACCTATTGCCGATATTACAGAGATAGACACGAAGTTGTATAATCTCTTTAAGAAACATTCAGTTGAATACAGTGGTATTAACTATATGGATGTTAACTCATTACGAATGATGATGTATCTAGAGCTAAGCCGTCCACGTGGCGAGGTTAGTCGTTGGCACAAGGTGTTTGAGCGACTGAAACTGCTTGAACACGCTGATATACCTCGTAACTGTAAGGCCCCTACAATTAAGAAGACTCGCATTCCATTACCGATTTACCGTATTCTCTTTTACTATGCGTTGAACAACAGTCGTGTGATGGCAGGGGCCTCTGTATTAAATATCTATAAGCAGAGTCTGAAGTCACAGGTTATGGGGGACTGGCTCTTCTCTGCTAATCTACCTTTAGTAATGTATAGTCCTAATCTGAACAATGATTTATCCGATATTAAACAGTTACTTGGCAACTATACTGTTAAGGTAACCGAGATAGAGGCTATTGGGGACTTTATTCCTCGCTGCATTGTTTTGGAGCACAGTGGAAAGCCAATACTTTTAATGGTAGAGGAGACCGCCTGTCATGGGTATAATAATCTTGCTATGAGGTCAGGAAAAACAGTGAGGGTGGCAAGTTTAGATACAATTGTCACTCTCTATCTGAGTTTAATGATGACAAATAGGCCCCTTGTTCGCAGGGTTTTCCCACAATCTATTTTATGCATGGCACAGACTGCTATGGAGATTAGTAGCTATATGAGGCGGCATAATAAGGGGCACTTCCCCTTTATCTCTCTTGATTGTACAGGGCATCAGACGGGGCTGCCAACACTATTAAGGGAGAGATTTAAGAGAATTAGGGGGCTGCGTAAGACAAATAAGGGGAGTGATTCTTATAAGAGGACAAAGACTAGGCGTAAGAGAACACTCGAGTGATCCTAAAAAGGGTTTTGGATTCTGATTCAGCTTGTTACATGTTTGAACTTTTGCGTTGGCTTGGGACCACACGAGTGACCACTCGAGAGTGTACAATTAAGATATTAACTTTTAGCGTATATCTTAATGGTTGTAATTGTATTTGTAATATATTTAGCGTATTAAAAATGCGTATGAGGGATTGTAGTCTGTAAAGCCATTTATTAGTGCTGTCTCCATGCTTTGACCACTTGCGATTTTCCCAAAGGTACCGCCGCCACCTGATTCTACCTGTGCCTGAAGGTCCTTGAGTTTTTTATAGGTTACTTTGAGTTTCTCTAGCTGTGTCTCAGAGATGGATTCCTTAATTATTCTTGCACGTGTTTGACTTATATAATAGAGCTCACTAATCTGCTCTTCGGTTAACTTCAATTCATCCACCTTATTTTTAGTGCAACAATCAGGCATCAAGGGATTGGCAAAGGATTCAGTTCGTGGGGGTGGTGAAGGGCTAAAAATATCTTTGACATTGAAGGTTTCACCTGTAGAGCCCTTCACCTTTTCCGTCTTTTTTCCCATCTCTTCACGTTCTGACTCCTCCTTTTTGCTTCCACCTGTAACGGTTGATTTACCAAGAGAGGCAACGTAGTCATATAACTGTTTACCTTTAGCATCTAAGTACTCAGCTGTTGAATTATACATGCTCGTATCTTTCGGTAAAAGTATATAGGCAATATACAGTCTATTAATTTCAGGGGCACTGGTAAAGGTTTTGAGAAGGTCTTGGGTACTTTTCACATAAGGGAGCTTAATTATTTTACCGGGTGCCTCATTTTGCATATCCTGTTCAACTTTGGGCTTTGCCTTCTCGGCCTCTTTTGGATTTTCAGCCTTACTGTTTGCAGAGACCTTTACAAAGTATTCATAATCGGGGGTCATGCGGTCAATAATATCCAGTTCCACTTGTAGGTTTGCCCTTATTGTTGGAAGGGCCTTCTCTAAAGCAACCGGTGGTTGATTTGGGTCTTGGAAATTCTCTCTTATTTTTGATAAATAAGTGACAGATAAATATATTATACCTGCAACTACAATTATAATTAAAATAAGGTCTTCAAGATTAGAAAATGTATCAAACACTTGTTCTAATTTCTTAAACATAACTACTATTATAAAGAAAAACTATGTACCTTTTCAGGTTGTTTTATTTTGTTATTGTGATATTAGTGTAACATTGTCATATTTACTTACCGAGCTTTGGTGCAGCAGGTTTCTTCTTAGTAAGAGTAGGCTTCTTAGAAGGGATGACGGGGGCATCAACCTCCTCGCCGTCCACATCTACATCTGCAAAGGCATCCTCTGTAGGGGGAGTAGGTGCAGGGGCCTTCTTAGTAGCAGACATCATAGCAGCAGCGGCAGACTCCATCTCGTCATCATCCTCAACCTGATGAGAGGAGGTGGTGGTACGAGTAGGGCGGACAAAGGCATTCTCAGCAAGGGACCCACCCGTAGTGCTATGCACAATAATCTGAACTGCCCTCATAGTGAGGCCGAACTTACCATTAGCGAACCAGACCCCACCACACTCACTGATAACTGTAACCTTAGAGCCACGGCTAATGAGCTTCTGAGGGTCACCAGACATCTTATTGCTATCACCATCAAAGACTGCAACAGTGAAGTTGTTGGCCTTATCACGGCGAAGCTTGAGCTTCTGAGTAGGGGGGTAGGGCTTAGGCATACCAGTGACCTTGTCAATTGGTGCAGGTTTAATCAGAGGGGAGTAGTTGTCCTCAATGATATCTGCAGTTGCCTTGGGCTTATTGAGCCACTCTACCTTGTTCTTGAGGCCCTCAGCCTTCATGTGGTCATCAATCGCCTGAAGCATGTTATAGTAGTCTGCAACCTCGCCCTCCTTATCAAACCCATCAAGGGAGAGGTCAATGCTGTAGTCACCAGTAACAGGGGCACCAGGTGCTGCATCCTTAGCTGAGTAAGGGGCACTAATACCATAGGGGGCGGTCATCTCCCAAGCAGATTGAATATAGAACTTTCCACCATTGTAGCTTACGTATGCGGATTTGGCGCCAGAATCGAGGATACGGACCTTGCTGAAAGTCAGCTTGTTGATATCGAAATTGTCGGCAGTGATAGGCGTAACGGATGACATTTGTTGTGGCTTGTAACTGACCTCCCTGAAGCGATTTTTACCGGCTCAAATTTTATCGATGGGTACCTAACATTTTATTTTTCCCGTAGTTTTTAATACTTTTATGGTGGTTATAGTGTAATTACTCTAAAAATGGTTGAAAATAGATTTCTGATATCTCGAGTGATCCTGGATTCCGCTCAGAGTCAGCTCTAATTTTATTTTGGTCAACAAGATTCACTAAAAAGAACAGCTTCGCCTCGGACCTCTCGAGTGGACCTCTCGAGTGAGACCTCTCGAGTGAGACCCGGATAACAGGATACTTTGAGGGTATTATTAATTAACCCCTTACAATACTATTAAGAGTAGCTCATACATCAGGCGCATATTACAGTTTTTCAAAAAAAAAATCTCCCCTAATCTCTTACGGGAGCCCTATGTACCCCTTTATTTAAGCCTATTTTTTGAGCGCAGTGCTAAAATTTGATATTGAATCCGGCACCTTCTGAACACCAGTGCGTTAAAAGATGAATACGAATACCTCTGTTACTAACACGAACAACATGTCTACTACTGCTCCTAAGGCCAAGCGCTCTGTTGCTAAGAAGTCCGATGTCACTGTTGAGGTTGCTGTTGCTGCCACCCCTGCCCCTAAGGCCGCCGCCAAGGCGCCTAAGGCCAAGGCTGTCGCTGCCCCTGTTGAGGCCCCTAAGGTTGAGACTGCCGCCCCTGAGGCCTCTGCCCCCAAGGTTGCCGCCCCTGTCACCACGGTTGAGGAGGAGGTCAAGCGTCTTACTGCTGAGATTGACAACATGGGTAATGCTCTCAAGGCTGCCCGTCTTGCCCTCAAGGCTATTGAGAAGCGTCATGCTTCTGAGCTCAAGGAGGCCAAGAAGCGTAAGCGTGTCAAGAAGGAGGCTGGTGAGAACAAGGAGCCCCGCCCCTCTGTCTTCACCACCCCTGTTCTCCTCAAGGACACTCTCGCCACCTTCCTCGGTAAGCCTAAGGGTACTATGATGTCCCCCGCTGATGTCACCAAGGCCGTCAAGGTCTACATTGATGAGCACAAGCTCAAGGGTGACAAGCACGAGATCAAGCCTGACCAGAAGATGTGCTCTGTCCTCGGCATCGGTGCTGGTGAGACCCTCACCTACAAGAACATCCAGCGTTACCTCTACCAGCTCTACGTCAAGAAGGAGAAGGTTGCTGCTTAATTAAGCAGAGAGGGTTAACTTGGGCTGTTCAATAATAAAAAACAAACTACAATAAAACAATTGAAAGCTGTCCGACAGCATCTAATTGTTTTTCTTTACTTTTAGTAGAAAACATGGGCGCTGGACAATCTTCACCTGCTGTGGAAAAGAGACCTAATAATGCAACACCTGCATCCAATATGGGGGCTATGAATGCTTCATCTGCTGCCCCTGCCTCTCCTGCCTCAATGGGTGGCGGCCGTCGTCGCCGCAGCCACCGCAGACGTCACCGTGGGGGCTCCGCCTCTGAATCAGAGGCCGCAGCCGCACCAAGCGGAACCTCAAGCTCTGAGGTAAAGTTGGCTGGTGGCCGCCGCCGTCGTCGTAATAGCCGCCGCAATTAAATAATATACGGCACTAAAACAATTTAATACCTACATGTAATACATGATAATATTAAATTAAAATATTCATAAAATCTATCAATTTCTAAAGAGGCTTTCAGGCGCCCCCAAACTCAGGCTGCTCGTGGCCGGTTTCAGCCTAACATCCCATAATAATCCATATTTACGCCACACCTGCTCCTTACCAACAGTATACCGCCAAGCGTAGGCAACAGGGGTAAGTACATTATGTTGCTCTTTCAGCCTCTTGTTCTGTGACAATGACCACGCTAATTGTAATCGCCAAGCCGTCTCGGGTCCAAGGCCATGTTTTTTACCCATATACATGCTGTAAAAAATCTCCGCCCAGGCCTCACATTCAGCCTCAATAAGCGGCAAAGCCCGTTTATGGTCATCCAAACAACTTGCATGTTGCATCTCGTGTATCAAAACCCGCAAAGCATCCTCCTCCCTGTAAATAACAATAGTATCAGGCTGACAAGTCATACAGTATCCACCATTAATGTGCTTCGCCTCTACAGACCTACCTGCGCCTGGAAATAAACGCCGACCGCTGTGTGCAAACCAATAGACGGTGTAAGGATGCTCTGCAGTTGATAACACCGCCGCCATATCCCTAATTGTCTCCATGGAGGCCCGTCCCTTAACAAATAGGGTCGACCCAGCTAAATCATATTTCTTTAGGTCCCCCGCAATTAATCTGAAATTATCGCCATCAAAGGAGCTCGGCTCAGTGGCCTTTTGCCGAACAGCCTCTATATCACCTTTAGTAATTGATAGCTCCTTAATAGTCAGTGCCTTAATATTAAATGAATCATAAACTGTATTAAGCAGGGCCAACGCCATCTAATCAGTGCGTAGAACCTTTACAATATCAAGTAAGATATATTCCCATAAAAGTGGAATACGATAAGATGGAATAATCTGCCAACCGCCACCCCCTTCAGCAAAGGTTAAAATTCGATAAAGAGCGACTTTCTTTTCAGTAGACAAGGCACTCTCTTTAATAGCACCCACCCAATACTCAATCATTTCACACCAGCGCAAATTACGTTGTAAACAGAAATAGATCCATTGTCTAATAGCCGGAATATCAGCAGTGGTCCAGGCCTTTGTATTCCAGGCCTCTAAAGTGCGTTTGAACCAGAGTTCCCAACCAGGCTTTGGACCAGCAACTGGATGGAGAGCCCTAACAGTTTTATATAGGTGATTCTGATTCTCCGTAACCCCTATCTCTAAAAAATGGTCTGCTAGTCTTAATGGTAATGGGTAGTTACTTGTAAGGAAGATTCGAAGAGAGCTGCTGTATTGCTCCAGCTTCTCCTGCAAATAGATAATGCTCTCCTCTGAGAGAAGATGTGCATGATAGAAAACGAAAAAATGGTAATTACTTTTACTTAAAACATACGAGCTCCCTGTGAAATTCTTGAAAATAGTATAAATATAGTTCTTATCCTGCAAAGACATACGGGCAATATCATATCCCTGATGAATTGCACTCACCTCAAACGGAAATGACTTACCATCAGGAGATGGACCCCCCTCATCCTGCGTCTGTGTAGTAGCAGGTCCATCATCATCGTCGCTGTCATCATCGGCGGCTGTGCCATTGGTGCTGCTAACTGTATTCAGTAGCTTACCCATAAGGTATTTGCGCTTAATCTGGAAGGGTATACCCTCTCCTTGGGCATATTTACGTAGATACTGCAAAAGGGCGGTTCGCTTTCCTACACCATGCTCTCCAACAAAACAGAGATTGACCACCATTACTTGAAACAAGATTATGGTGCTTAAATTGGAAGCGCACTTATTTTCAGAATGGATTTCGCTATCCCAAGTCAACTCTTAGATGTTAATAATATTCACATGAACAGCTTCCAAAAACGGGGTAATTATCCTGCCATGGCCTCACTTCATTACAAAACCAGCAATCTTGCCCTGAAACACTGCACAGTCCTAACCCCGCCGCTGACTATCGAAGAATGGAACCCTGTTAAGGGTCGTCTCAGATTAAACTGTAACGATTTTAATGGATTTAAGACGAAGATAACAACTATTCAAGAGTTTCTGATTAACACAATCTATGTTCATCAGCAGCTCTTAATGAATAAAACGGATTTGACATATGATGATATTAATAATGCCTTCAAGCGTCTTTATGAGCGAGATTTCCTTAACTGTTATATTAGCACTCATCATCTCTTTCCCCTATTTGAGCATGGGGAGCGGGTTCTTATGGAGAATTTTAATGCTGTGCTGCAACCCGGTAAGAAAATCTACCTTATCCTACAGTTAAGTGGTGTATCACATTTAGCAGCAAATATGAATACCTTCCGTATTCAGCATCAGATTCTCGGAGCCTATATCGTAAATTAAAGCTTCTTTTCAATCAGTGAAATACATAAACTTAATGATGCAATTGCAATTGCAAATATGGCTGCCGTAATTGCAGAGAAAACCACATACTGTGGATAACGACTGAAATACATGAAGCAGCCGATTCCAAGCAGAACTAATGAAATTAAGATTGGAACAGCGGATATACCAACATATTTCCGAATCTCTGAGTTTGTATCTGGGCTACCTGCATTAACACCGAGCAAAACAACGGTGGTAAATTGAAGTAAAAGGCCACCAACAATCAAAACATAAGGAACTATTGTCTTTACTCCAGCTAACTTTGAAGACATACTATCGGATTGAGCGTCAGCCATTTCTAACTAATGTCCCTTTATTTATGCAGGTCTAACTGATAGTGCGCCCAGATTACGTGGGTCCTTTAGTCCAAATACAGAGGCGGTTCCTAATGTCTTTTCCGTTTGGCGTATTTTATTCATATTCATACCCTTACTTGCAATATCAATTGCTTGTTCAACAGGGGTCATAAATATCATGACAATTAGGAAAAGTATAGATGACCCCAGCATAATTGGAAACAAAATATTGTACAGGCGGTTCCCAGACATTATGGGTCGCATATCTTTTATTGAATCTATAGTCGTTGACATCCTTCTATCTTAATAATAGAATGAGGAGAACACGAAAATTACATAGGTTAATAAAAATAGGGGGTGGGACCCGAGCTCAGGGCTCACTTCATTATAAGAGGCCCAGTTCAATCCCTCATGAAAAGGTTTTAGGTAAAAAGGGTTGTAAACCCGGAAACCCAGGATCTGAGGGGAGCTGTTTACCTGCAAATGAATTGGCGAAGATAGCAAACGGGGCACAGAGTTTGCATGACGCCTGTACTAAGCTCAAATGTGCACGTATCTCTGATGGAGGACTTTTAGAGGTGCTCAATGATGTGGAGCGTAATAGGTTACTAAAGGCCTATTTTCGCCCCAAGGCACCGGAGGAGTGGAAAAAAGACCCCGACGCCTGGTTAGACAACTTTTCCATTGAGGCGGTGCTAAAACAGTATGAGGAGACGGACCCAAGCTTCATGACACTTGGTGCAGTGCCAATAGATTTCGCAGCCCCGAGCCCAGACGATAAATCCAAATGTCTTTTGCCCGAGTTCTGTAAGCTGGATTTGAATGACCTACGTGCTAAAGGTAAGCGCTCGGTTGGCATGGTGTTCAACCTTGACCCTCATTTCAAAGATGGGAGTCATTGGGTTGCACTGTTTGTAGATGTAAATGGACCAGGGTGCTACTATTTTGACTCTTACGGTATGAAACCACCCAAGCAGATAAAACTTCTAATGGAGACCCTCTGGTCTCAGGATAAGAGAACAAAGCTGGGATTCAACGGCCGTCGGTTCCAGTATAGCCAGAGTGAGTGTGGAATGTACTCCCTCTATTTCATCATCTGTATGCATTACGGAATACCATTCAAAACCTTTGTAAAACAAAGGGTAAAAGACGAGGTTATGTTGTTTTTGCGAAGTTGGCTCTTCTTTGATATGTCGGCTTAATGCGGTCGCAGACGTTAACCTAAGTAACTATTAAAGTAGAATGGATCCAAGGAACCAGTTTTTTTCGGGTAACAATAAGACCCTGCTTTACAATCATCTTATTAAGGATTGTCAAGCAAGAACACAGCAGGATTTAACAGATAAACAGTTAGCAAGGCTGGAGAAATCATTGTCACATTATATGCGGGAGGTCTCTAGTAAGCAGCCTGGTCCCGTCCCTATAATGAATCGTGAAGTCATTCGTATTACAACTCAGGATTTTACTTCATATCTTAACGGTCCACCTCCGGCCATACCTAAGCCCATACGTAAAACGGGGGCAGGTGGCACAAGCATTGAAACAGTGGCCCCTAGAGGCCAAACTGTAGTATTTGAAGATACTGGCCGTGCCCTTGAGCAGTTACAGAAGGAGCGCTCTGTTAGTCAGGGCCCCCCTCCACAAATACCGGATTTCCGTATTACAACTGAGACTGAAGATGGCCCAAGTCCCATGGAGTTATATGAAATGGCCAAGAAGGCTCGGGAGCGTGAGGCGCTTATTCAGTCACAGATGACACCGCCCACAAAGAACGATATTTTAGCACCAATGGAGACCAAACGGGTTGAGCCCCCTGTATCGGTCCCCCCCCGTGTTGCACTACCATTATTGGATGCACCAGCACAGCCCTCATCAATGCAGCATACATTGGTCAAAGCAGATGAGAAGGTGCAGTACAAGGAGCTGGAGCACAATCTATTTGTGAATTCTCTGGACCGTGACTGGACAAAGGATTCTTTGCTATCTATGAACCGCTACAACTTCACTATTAACTTTGACCCAAGTGCAGCTTCACAGACTCAGAATCTGACCCCCTTTGCCCAAAAGCGATTCAGGAATATCACAAGAATCCAGCTAATAAAAACAATTCTAAGTCGTGAAACCCTTGACGTACTTTTAACAAAGACCGATGGAAGCACCTATGTAACCACTAGCCAGACCAATGTCCTCAGTTTCCCCTCGGTAAATGTCCGCATAGCTGAGCTTGACGGTAACAATTACGGTACCAATAATCGCATTGATGACAGTTTCGGTCTTGTTCATTATGATGCGCAGTGGGTCTCAGACCCTGCAGGTGCGGGTTCTGTCCCTTCAACCGGCTCAGCAACAAGTAATGGATATACCAGTCTAATTCCGAAGTTCCTCAATTGTGAACGCATCTACGAGCCAACTCCATTGGCGACACTTCAGAAGTTATCAATTCGTCTAGAGCGACCGACTAGCACAACACTATTAAGTGATGTATCAGATGTAATAAAGGTTGCGGGTATTGTCATGTCATCTGACACAAACACCACTATTTATACTGGTACCTTGGGAGGCTATAGTCCCTATATCTTTATAAAAACCGATAAATATTTCTCTAAATTTATGTGGGAGACGGGTGACCGTGTAATTTTCAGGGGGGTAAATGCAACTTTGGCTGGTGGTGCGACCCCTGCTACTATCGCCTCTGTAAATGCGGTTGAGGAATGGATTAATCGTGAGGAGGGACATTTAATTGTTGCCATTGGAAATACAAATGATAGTTCAATTCCTATTTCTGTAACTGATGGCGCAAATACTGTTGGATATGCCAACTATATTATTATTCAGAGTCGCTTTAGCGATCCTACAATAAGTGGTTCAACCGACCCATATAACTTTGGGAATGAATCAAATATAGATGGGGCATTTAACACGGCAACGGCATTTTCAGGTGCAGGAATTAATGCATCGCACCAGGTACAGCTGGTTTTCAAAGTGGTTACAAGGGAATACGATGCAACAACCAAGTTGCGCCCAGGTAATCTGTAATTGGTATAACACTCGTAATTTAGTATATATTTACCCACCTATTATTTGGATAAATGTGTAAAGAGGTTTACTGGGGGGCATGAGATGTAAATAGATAAATTAATATGTAAATTGATTATAGATGTCGGGTTTTGGTCTTAATTTTGGTTCATTACAGAGACGAGCAAATCCACTTTATAACATTATGGCGCCGCCTGATATACCTTTTTATGAGCCCCCCGGGCAGGTAAACGAGGATATTAAGGTGGCTACACAAGAGCAGCAAATTAGGGGGGCTGCAGGGCGTACAGCTTACGGGGTTGACAGAGTGCCAACAAAAAATGGGGTACCTGAGACAAAATCCCGTCTTTTCCAGGCGGTTGAGACATGTGAGGCTGTAAATACAGTGGATTGTAGTAAATTTAATGACCCTACCTTCGCTGGAACCTGTTTAATGTCCCATGAACTTGGGAAAAACAGTCAGGGGAATTCACATATAGGGGGTTTAGTGCATTTTGCAGAGGATAAGGCTGCACAGTTAGCGTATGCAAATCAGCGTGGGATGGTTCCGGCCTGGAAACCCACCTTGGGTGAGGCACCAGAGGGTAAAATCAGTACTGACTACCAGAGTTGTGTTAATCTGCAGGAGAAGTTGAATTGTCAGCGTGGGAAGAGTTATGACCTCCCTAACTGTGCTCAGTGCATGAACGGGGCTGGAAACTGGACTCGTGTTGCACCTGATACTGAGAAGGCTGAGGGTGAGTTGGTTCTGGTTGGCGAGGGGCAGATTTCGGTGACAGCCTCTGATGGTAGCATCAACAAAAATGAAACCCTCTCAATGAATACACCGTTATCTATTACAATTCCTGCTAATGCAGAGGGGACCTATATCTATGTTCGTGTCGGTACTGCAAATGCTAGAACAGCTGGACCTGGGACCCCAAGTACAAAGAGGATTGCCGGTTTCTTAAAGGGACCAACTGCAAACAGTGGAACACATAAGCTAGACATAATCTACATTGCAGAGAATGACAGTGAATCCGGCTCAAGACCTCGTTACATTGGGGTAACAACAGTGGATGGCACCTCTGTAAATATTTTGCGCCCTGCTGTTGGACGTGATTCAATGAATCTCTCGCTCTATATCCCATTTACCTATATTGCATCAAATGAGGAGGCGAGTGTACTCTGTCCTGGCGGCCCTTATCAGACTAAGGCGGCAAGTGGTACTAAGCTCTGGACAGACCCGTGTGCAGGTAGCCCAGGTAGTTACTCTTTAGAATGCTTGAAGCAACGCTTCATTGGCGCCGGTTGTATAAACCCGAATGGCGGCGTTGGGGATATGTATCCTACAACCGAATCAAAGGCTCAGAAGCTTCGCTACAATGGTTCAACCCCCAGAACAGCAGTTGAGATCTCTGAGATGGTGTACAATATGTCTATTGAGGCGAAGACTGGTATCAGAAACGGACAGAAGATGAGCTTGACTGACTGGGACCGTGTATCACGTGACTGTTATGGTGTACCTATCGCAAATCCATGTGCAGGTGATGACCAGACCAATGGCCCATTAAGTGCAGAGTGTATCCAGTATCTCTTTAACAATCGCAGGGGTGAGGGTAACCCTGATACAATTGGACCCACCTACACCCTTGATGGTCTGTCTGAGAGTTTGAATCCTCAGGGCTACTACTGTACAAAAGAGGGAACTGCTAGTCCCTACAATCTCAATGTTTTACAAGAGCTACAGCAAACGGGCAAGGGGGTTAAACAGGTGCAGGACTACTTTGACCAGATACAGCAACAGGCTCTCAATAATACTTTACAGGATAATGAACGTAAGGAGGCGGTAATGAAATGTTACGGTATCAACTTCGCAAGTGAGCCAGTTATTCCTAGTGACCCATTAAATATTATTCAGGGAAATGACACCCGATTCAGTCTTGAAAGTGCTACAGCCCCTAATAGTTTTGTTAGACATGCCAGTTTCCTTGGGTACAGACATCCATTTGAGAACACTTCTCTCTATAAAAGTGATAGCTCATGGATTCAGAGAGCCCCTCTCAATGGCCGCCCTGGCTTTATTAGCTTTGAGTCTGTGAACTACCCGAACTACTTTATTGTAAATGAGGGGGGTCGCATGGCATTAAAACCAAAGACGGAGGATATAATCTTTATTCGTAGAGCCAGTTGGAAGGTGGGTTCTGGGTCAAGTGGAGGGTTTGGATGTGGTTTGCCTGGATTTGAGTCCTATGAAAACGACCTTTCACCTGGTACCTTCCTTGTTACGGACCCCGCAACAAACGAGCTAAGAGTCAAGGTTCTTACTACATCGGATTCTGAGGCCTGTTGGACCAGAAAAACCCCTGCAAACTGGCCTAACTAAAAATGGGGGTATTTAATTAAACTTTTAAACATTCTAACTATTAGAATGTTTGCAAATTTAAAAGAGGCGTTTCAGGATGCTGATTATATGAGCTTCCGGCCAGACCTCGCCAATCTTCTAGGAAATTCATACCCTAATCAGGTCCCTGCAAGTGATGCGGCGGCTGAATATGCAAGGACAAACAAAAACGATATTAATGCTGTAACCAGAGATCTTGTTAGTGGCCAGTTTGATACTGGTGAAACTGATATTGCATCACGATTCAGACCTTTAGTACCCAAAGCATTAAGGGACCGTCAAACAGCATGTCAAGGTGCAACAATTGACCAGGCTGCTGAGATGTTTAATCCAGCAAGTGATATAAATTGTGGGTGGATTTACAAAAATAGTACTGCCCCTAATTTCCAGCCAACCACTAATGTTGGGTTTTTAGGTCATAATGGTGCACCCATCGGCTTGTTAGGTACTGTTCCTACAGGCACTTTCTATCCAGATCCAGCAAATGCAAGGACACAGCAACATAAGGATCTTTGTGCCAAGGTCACTAGTTGCTCACAATTAGATAACTCATTTGTTGCTGGAAAATGTGCCTGGTCTCCAGAGGCAGGTAAGGCTATTCCAATTAATAGCAATGGTGCTCCCCGCTTCTCTACTGATCCACTTATCATGGGTGGTGTACAAGTAAACAAACTTGTTCGTACTGCTCAAAACTGTCCTCCTATTGTGGTTTCACCCAGCCAACCAATATTTAATCCAGACGGAACAATTAATACAACTGTAACTGGCACTGGTACTGATGGTGGTATTATCTCTGATGAGTGTCCAGCTGGAGAGGATGCTAATACTTTTACCCCTATTTCAAAGAGATGCTTAATAGAGAAGTTGACCTCAGCCAATTGTACTACACAGGGCACTTTGTATGCTGCACTTAGTGCAGCGACGAATCCAAATGATCTACTTGCAGATATCTCACTTACAAGTGCATTTAAACGGTATCAAGAGGCCGCTTCAGTACCTTTAATGAGGGAGACACTGAAAGATGGTAAAATAACAGCACAGGCGGCATTACAGAACTTCCAGGGTCTATATACAGCGGCAACAAACCCCTCAAATGAAAACACATCATTTGGTTACGCTGCAAGAGACCTCTGTAATAGGTCTAAGAGATATGATACATTTGATTTTTGCACAGAGATTTCTGATACGCAACCCCCTCCTTTCTCATTAGACTGTATGCAAAAAGAGTTCAAGAAGGTGGGTGGTATTCCAAACGGAACCGCATACCCTATACAAGCAGATACAACTAGCACTCAATGGCCAAATTGGGGGGCATACAAGGCCTACGTTGCACTTCTTGCTCAACAGACAAATAGCACAGATATCAGAGTGCAAGAGGTTGCACTACAGAAGCTCCTCGGTATTGCCCGTAAATCTCTGTTACCTCGCTCAAATGTTCCTATTGTTGATGGCTATGAACTCTATATAAACCGTTGGCGTTCAAATGATGATACAATCTTTATGGGTCGCATGTTTATGGATGCAAGTCCAGGTATGCCTCTCATTAATAGTTCATCCCAGATTCCCGCACTTATGGGTGCAAGTGACAGCTCTATGGCGATTATTGCAAACCTGAAACCCCCTACAGATAAGAATGTTGAGTTTAGTATTGCAGGTGGGTGGAGCAATATTCTTCGTGGTTTCCTTAATGGCCAGTCACTCAGAAACGGGGAATGCAAGAATCTTTCAGCAACATATAAAAATAATCTCTATCTCTATTATGGTCAGACAGCAGGTAACTACGCCCAGCTCCAAGTTAAGTACAAACTTTGTGGTCAAAACACCACCCCACAACTTGTACCTGGAGAATGGCTCAAGTTAACACAAGAGCTGAAGGCCCCCATGATCTCTTGCGAGGTCAATAATCAAAATGTTATGGCTGAGTTCCGTCAACCTGATAATTTCCGTGGTATGGGTACCTATTTAACTGAGAGCACACCCTCCAACTACCAGAGTGCCCCTAATGGTAAGAAGTTCATTAAAATCACCAGCACACAGAACTTCTGGCAAATAAACAAATTGGTGAATATTCGTGCATGGAACTCATTAACCTTCTGTTTCCGTATTGATAGTGGTCGGGTTGCAGTCGGTCCAGAGGGATTATTTGCCTACCGTTTCACGCAGCTTGGTCTCGGTCTAACGGATAATAACAGTATTACCGCCTTCCTCCCCGATAATACGACTTTTACTTTTGCTAATACCCTTAGTCAATGGTATGTATGCTATATACAGAAGGAGAGCTCAGGTGGATATTCAGATAACAAATACACTATTGCAATTTATCCTTTTGATGATGTGGTAAATGGGGTATCGTTGAATGAACCAGACAAGGTTGTTACTAAAATCTATTATCGGAATGTCCCTATTGCAAAAGATATAGAGAGTAACGGTCTTTTCCAGTTTGGCTATGATACCGTCTCACAGATAAGTGCCCGTTTCTCCCTTGCATGGTTCCACGTCTTTGACTACAACTTAACCAGTGCAGACCTCCAGAAGGATGCAACTGACTCATGGGGGCGTTACTAAATATTTATAATCAACTATTACATAGTAATATACAATTATAAATTATGGATTGAATTATGTTATATGCCACCAGTAGCACCAGGAATAATCTCCTGTTTCCATTTTCCAGTAACTGGATTTTTGGTAAGACGTGCAACAGGATAGCGCTTTTTCTTATCTGTTAGCTCATAGGCCAATAACACATTTGGATTTGAGGAGGCCGGGTCAACATTAAAGAAGACCTCACGACCATCCATCAGTTTTCCAACACGACGGGTCTCCATACCTTTACTGGCCTCTGGGGGTGGTGCAGCCTTGGCATCCATTCCAGGAATGGGTTTGGGAACTGCGGCGGTTGATACCCGCTTGAAAGCAATACGCTCCTCAATATCCCCTGCAGCAACATCCTGCTCAACGTCAGGTAGATGTGACTCCTTTGTTGAGTCGCCATCAATCCCTTCGTAACAGGTTAACCCATCAGCGCCAGTTGTATTAAGGGTACAGTCAACCGCCACCTCTTTCAATACCTTAATAAAGGACTCTGATAACTGTTTCTTTCGGTCAGAAATCTCCAAAACCCTCTGGTCTGAGGTGATTCCCCCATCATACTGCATTAAGGTTGGTACAATTTTGTCCTCATCCTCCTTCTCAAATGCCGCTGCATAGGTGTAGACACTGACAGTGCGGTCCTCAGGAGGCAACTCAGCATGAGAGCAGATACGGATAGCACGACCCTTAACCTGCTCTAAACGGACATTGTTCCAGAACGGCTCCATGATATGTACACCACGGACAAACTTCAAGGAGATACCCTCAGCACCAGCACCAGTAATACCAATCACCTTACAGATCTCCCCCTTCTTGTTCCCCATCTGCTCATATCCAGATTCGTCCATGACACGCTTAATTTTGGGCGGCAATTCTGATAAATTACCATTAAAGAGATTGAGAATGATTTTGCGCTGTGCAGGGGTTCCTTCACCGCTGAAAAAGGCGAAACGGAGACCAATCCAGTTACCATCGGGGCCTATACGAGCTGGGCCTAAGCGTAGAGAGGCCTCTGACTCGGCCGTTAATTCTGTATCACCCTTAAGATCAATACGAGTGTAACCGTTGGCCTCCAGCGCATAACCGAAGATACCTAGACCCTCAGCCTTATAGAACTGACTGTAAACAAGTGAGGTCCCTGGAATAACCTCAGGGTCATTAATATTACGAATCATGGCAGCAAACTTGGGACTGTATTTATCGAGACTGGAGTCAGGAGGACCATTAAGGCGCAGATAATTCGCCTTTTGTAAACGTAGTTTGTTTAACTGTTGTGTAAGTAGCTCGAGATAGGTTAGACCACGACGCTCAGGTTCAGCTATTTCAAGGTCAAAGCCCTTGGCCTTTGCCTCTGCTGCAGCCTTAGTTAAGAATCTATCCATAATAGCCTTTACCTCTGGGCCAATCTCCTTCTTATCACGTTTTCTACTTTTCTTAATAATAGGGGTGGTATCTACTGGCTCAGGGGCCTCTTTACGGGCTAATGGTTTAGGGGCCTCCTTAGGGGCTACTGGCTCAGCACGAACCATAGTTTTAAATTTTGCCTCGGAGCGACCCTCAGGCTTGACAGATTCTGAACGCCCCTTAGAGATCGCTCTCGATTTATCTGGTGCACTCGAGCGACCTCTCGAGTGGTCTGCCTTTTTTGCCTTCCCTTCAGGCTTGGCAGATTCTGATCTACCCCTACTTTTTGATCTTGATTCAGGACCACTCGAGCGACCTCTCGAGTCAGCAACTCTTAATGTCTTTCTCTCCTCAGGTTTAACAGATTTATCACGTTTTATCCTAATAGTTTGTGGCTCAGCGGCTGACTCCTTACGTTTAATCTTAACTGGAGCAGCCTCTTCTCTAATAACAGGGGGTTTACTAATAGATTCTAATGATGACTCCTTACGTTTAATTTTAACTGGTGCAGCCATACCCATACTCTCTAAAAGTCTCTTGGCCTCCTCTTCATATCTCTTCTGATCCTCTTTCTTACCACCACCTAATTGACTACAATCAGACCCTGTACAGCCAATTGTCATACAGCTTGAGCAACCACCGCCACCTTGTCCTGCGCCCCCGCCCCCTTCGTCATCTTCAACAAGCTCCTCCTCAGTTGCATCTGCAACAGCCTCATCCTCCTCCGCAGCCCGTTTCTGCTCTGCGGCATCCTCATCAATATCATATGCCTCGTCACTAATTGTTGCATCAATGCGCTCATCGGTTTCACCAGTCTCCAAAATCCCACCTTCACCGGGCCGAATACGGGGTCTGGGAATTGTACTTGGCCAAGCAAAGTTACATGCAGCACGTGATGCAAATCTGTAGTTTGCAGGATTTACCGACTTACTTGTCTCATCACCAAAAGGGTCTACCTCCTCCTCTATCCCAAGCTCATCGGGTCTCTGTGCAAGTTCATCAACACGCTGTTTAGTATAATATTCCATGGCGTAGTCAGAGAATCGTACACGCACGACACGATCCTCAACCATTTTAGGCATTAAATCCTCCGAAGCCCCCTTATAATAGGAGATTAAGCCATATAAACGTTTCTTCAAAACATTTACATGCTCGGGACTCAATGTCTCAGTATTAACAAAATATTTATTAAACTCCTTGGGATTTAATGGTAATACGGGAAATGACACAAGTTTTGGGGTATCCTTGAAGTTCAGACCGGCCCGTTTACCTGCTGTTATAAGCTCCTCAGCCACCTGCTTAGTACTTTTAGTGGGTACATCAGATTCACGTAGGCCCATAAATTTACCTGCACCATCAACCACCTTTACATATCCGTCCAAAAAGGTGGTGAACAAAATGGAGGTATCGGTTTGTCCAGCTGTAAACTGAATGTAATCCACCTGATTGTGCGCTTCAGCCAGGCGTCTGAAGGCCTCTTTCGCCGCATCTGTGCGCTCCACCATTGTTATACGGGCGGCATGTGTGTAGCCCCCAATCATATTGAAAAGAGGACCAAGCTCATCTGGGAAGTTAATAAGAGGGGTACCCGATAAACCAATCACTTTCGTGTTTTTCGCCTCTGCAATTAATCTAAAAAGCAGGAGTGCACGTGTATAACTTTTACTGGTTCCACAAGCAGCGGGTCTCCAACGCTCAGAGGTTACAGGCTCGGGTGGCAAAGCCCGTTTTCTCCCCGCCTTCATTATAATCTCCTCCATAAAAGGATGCAGCTTACCCTGCATAAGACGGGACAAGTTGTGTATTTCATCAATAACAATTACGGAGTTGTCAAAGGGTCCGGGTTCATCGGGATTTTCGGCGGCGGCACAAACCAGTTTCATTAGTTTCTTGACAGTAACACCGTTATAGTTGATAAAGGTAATCCGATTTTCCAGAATATTCAGAATCTGTGCCCGAATATCGGTCTGCTCGTCGCTATCTAGGTCATCATAGTTTGGCTCCTTATCAAAATCCGGTACCCAGATACCACGACGCTCCGTTGCTCTGCGTAGAATCTCATTATTATAGAACTTCTCGCTTATATCGAGTACATTTAGGGCAAAATTGCGCATGGTACTAGATTCGGCATCGACCTTAATAAAGACCCAGTGATTGGTGCGGAGCCTGAAATGTCTGAATCCACATTTACTTATCTCACCCTGAAAGTTTGCACGTAGGGACCCGGGGGTCATAACAATAATTCTACGTTTTGCCTCATGGCGCTCCAATCCATGTCGGTTTAGTTCAACCGACCCATCGCTTTTATACACCGGTACAAAGGAGCTACCAAAGAGGGCCTCAGCTGCGGCAATTGCAGAGCAGGTTTTACCTGACCCAAGACCGTGATACACTAAAAGTCCACGGTAAGGGGTCTCCTTGCGGAGATATTCGGCAATAAACTGCTGATAAGTGAAAGACTGAATGTCAGTAGAGGCCTTCAGTTTCATACAGGCATCGGGGTCGGTCTCGCCAATCTTCTTGGGCGGTAATGCAAACTGGTGTGCATGTTCACCCTCTTCAGCGAAGGTGCTATCAAAGAAGCGGGTGAACCCTCGGCGAGTAGGTGGCACAAAGGCCGGAGGGGGTGATTTAATCTTATATGGGTCTTTCTCCTGCTCTTCACGCTCCTGCTGCTTATATTTTACCATGACATCCCCACGTTTACTCTTTTTTTTAATTCTAATAGGCGCCTCCTCGGCCTCCTCCTCTTCAACTGGGGGCACAAAAGAGGGGGCCTTACGTTTAATACGTGGCAGTGCTATCTCCTCCATTGGCTTTAACGCCTGAACCGCCTCTCGAACCTCTCTAGAGCGCCCACGAGGTACACTTATAATGGGGGCTGCTGTAGGATCAGGCACATCGGCCTCTTCATCGACCATCGCTTTCGCCGTTTTACCGGTTTTGAAGTCGGCGGGAACCGCCTTCAAGGTTTCACTAACCTCGCTGTCCATTGTTTTAGGTGCAACCATAACAGGGTCAACCTTTTTGCCCGTTACAGTTTTCATGGGCGTAAAAACCGGCTTTCTACGTCCAGACTGGACCTCTTTTTCTACTGCCTTATCCATCTGATAATATGACTAGAAGATGTTAATGCATAATTAACATGTTTTATTCATAATTAGTGTCGGGTGTTAGCGAAGCGGTGGAAATTATGCAGAGGGCTCTATGCGCTTATTTGTTCCAAATATAAGTGTAGTTGTTGTTGTTGAAGTTAAAGAAACAAAGTGAGGGGTCTGATTGTAGCCCGGAACTGTGCATGGAGCCGTGTAAGTTGAGCTCGGAAGACGCTCAGTGTAGCAACAGGTACTGTAAAAGATGCCAAGTGGCTCAGCTGGGGGAAGAGCAGGGCTGCAACAGATTGCTAGACCAGCGGCACGGTCAGCAAGTGCTCCGTAGCTAATCTCATTACCACCGGCAGACCCACCTTGCAGTCTATTTGTTAAATATGTGTTAACACCTGGAGAGGGGCTGGGTGGGCAGCAACTGGTGGCTGCCGTGGGGATATAATTAGGGTTGAGCTGCGTTTGACCGAGCGTGGCGGCGCTGAACTGCTGGGCGGCAGCCTTGGCCTTCAGTTCATATGTGTGCATACTGGCGTCACGAACAACGGGGGTGCGACTCTGATAAACGTTGGCAGCCTGGCGCCGAAGCTCAATTAACTTGCTTGAATCCATACTATTAGATTGCGAGAATAATATCGCCTGATATTATAGATATGGCAAAATCCCGGCGCAATAGAAGAAATACTCGTCGTCGTACTATGAAGGGTGGTGGGTTCTTTGGAGATATATTTGGAAGTGTTGCGGAGGCGCTTGGGCTCAGGTCAAAACCTCAGCCCTCTGTTACACCACCTTCACAGGTGGTTGCAAATACCCCTAGGCCAGTTCCTGTTGTAAATAACTCTAAACAAGCTCCTGCGGCAGTTAATCAACCCAGAACTAATAATATTCCAGCGGCACCTGTACAGGCCCCTGTAGTGGTCCCAAGGAGAAATAATATGATGCCTAATGCCCGTAGACCCAATAACATGGGTATGAATCGTGGCCGACTTGCTGCACAGGGTATTGAGGAGGCTGGGGGTCCTGAGGGGGTTAATGAAGGCGAGGCCTACAATGAGCTTATGGGGCGCCCGACATATGGTGGTCGGCGTAGAAAGAGCCGCAAGAGCCGCAGAAACCGTCGTTGCTATTAAGCACTTTCCAGTTTAACAAGTGCCAGGCGACTGGCCTCCTGCTCAGCCTCCTTAATATTACGACTTGTAGCAGTTGCAAGAATCTTTCCTGTGGGGTCCTGTACCCCCATAGTAAAGATACGGTCATGTGGCGGTCCCTCAACAGCCACCTCCACATATTTCGGTGGAATATGATAACTGGCCTGGAACAGACGGAGAAGCTGGTCCTTATAGTTGGTGTCATCGTGAATCAGCTGGGCAAAATCAATGTGGCTTTCAAGCAGATTTGTAATCCATTCATAACACACCTGGAAACCCTTACCTGGCTCCTCATCCTGAGAATAAAGAGCACCAATCCAGGCCTCCAACATTGACCCCAACATGCGCAGATTTTTACGGCCGTCGCAAACCTCCTCCACATGGCGGCTCATAACAATCCAGCCACTAAGTCCTGCATCTCTGGCCAGGCCACCGAGCTTCTTATTGTTGACAATACGGGTACGCATACGTGTATGAAATCCCTCGCCCATCCCTGGGTAGCGACGAACCAGATAGGCGGCCACAATGCAGCCAAGAATACTATCACCGAGATATTCCAGCTCCTCATTGTCAGCTGCACGGAGTGGCAAACAGTTTTCGGGCCTTTCGGCCATTGGCATAGGCTTTCCGGTCTCTGATTGCTCTGCCCATAGTTCTGGACGGTCAACATATGACTTATGTACACAGCATTGCTGGAAGAGTGCAAGAGACCGCACTCGACCACGCCAACCATAGCGTCGTAGAATGCGATGAACATCGTTAAGTTGGATCTCCTTGTTGTTGAGGTTCCAGGGATTAAAAACCTTTTGTTGAGTGGCCATTGTATCTACTATTATGATGCGGCTACTGTTTAAATATTATCAGGGGTTACTATTAGATGAGTGACGCTTCAACTGGAGACACAGGGCCAGAGGTCAGAAAGGTCTCTTTTGCCAATAAAGAGGGGGGGCCGATAGGAACAACCTCTACTGGAGAAGAGGTAGTTGCACATGATAAAAGTACCATTAATGTTTATATATTGGAGCCGCCAAACAAATATCCTGTAGGCACTATATTTGATATTGGCCCAGAGTTATCTAAATTCGGGTTTAAAACAGGTGATATTCGCTTAAGAGAGGGGGTTAAATTCATTGTTGTTGATGAGAAGATAAATAGTACTGGAACTTTACAAACACCAATACCAGTTGTTATCGACAATGAGCCTGGAGCCGAGACAATTAAAATGGTTGTAGCCCTACCTCATTCTGAAGCTAAACCTGAGGCTAAACCTGAGGCTAAACCCAACGAGGACGAAGAAGAGGAGGAAGATGAGGAAGATGAGGAAGATGAGGAAGATGAGGAAGGTGAGGAAGGTGAGGAAGGTGAGGAAGGTGCGGAAGGTGAGGAGGATACATTCCCTAAAAATAGCGGGACACAAACAAATCCAAGAACTCCACCAACAAAACCAAAAGGGGTTAATGCTGCAGCACAAACAAATCCAAGAACTCCACCAACAAAACCAAAAGGGGTTAATGCTACAGCACAAACAAATCCAATAACCCCTCCTCAAAAAAAGGGGGGAGCAGGGGCAACCACTATCACTCTATTAATGGGGCAAAAAGCAATCAAAGATAAAATAAAGCTACCGATCATTGAGGAAACTAAAAAAGTTGAAGAAACCAAAAAGGAGGAGCCAAATGCGAATATTCGCATTGCCCCTCAGCGCAAAACCCTTAAGGAGGTAAACGCCGAGATTCGCCAACAATATGCCCAGTTCAAGCCTGTTACCCTTGACCTTAATCGGATTCTAAGTGTTTTCGGAGATACCTACGATTTGAGTCAGGTGCCTATCGAGGCAGATGCATCTAATGCCTTTGTCGATAAAGAGATACCACCCTCCAGTAATGCCTCTACACAGACCAATGCTACTGGAACCTCTTCTGTAGCAATACAGGCTAAACCAGCTTCGGTTAGCACTGGAACCGGACCAAATGAGCCAAATGCTAATAATCTTGAGATTACAGAACTAAGTAGGGCATTTGCATCGACGCCACTACCGGTTACAGGACCAGAAGGATTAGCAGGAGGGCCAACAAGAACGATTGGAAAACCACCAAAGTTACATGGCGGTGGACCTAATAATACATCAACCGAAACCTTGATTAAGAAATCGCTCGTGGACTATGCTGGTGCCCCTAAATCGCTCCTCCGTTTTATATCAAACTATGGTATTAATCCTGACTACAATATTGAAATTCCCCTTGTCACCGCAGCATTTTTTAAGGTATTCCCAAACAAAAACGGTGAGCCTGTTGCGGATTACGAGACCTTGATTAAAATGCCAGCATATCATGTAATCGGTAATTATTTGAAATATCGTATGGTCACCCTACAGATAGAGAAGCAGTTACAGCCCCAAAGTTCACTCAGATATTTTGAGTTAGACAGACTCTGGAAGCGATTTGATAAGTTCTTGAAGGAGGGTAAATTTGGTAAGGTCAGTCAAGCCGCCGCCGATGAGGCCTTTAGACGTGAACTCGGGAGCATGGTTATTGAGACACCATCGCCAGAAACCGAGGCTCAAACCCTTAATAATAAGATAAACTACATTTTATCAATTTTGGACAAGTTGATGGAGGATAAGATGAGAGACCGCTTGAATGTCATATCTGGTGATGATGGGTCTCTTTGCAATGAAATTGATTTACTTTTAGATGATTTAGCGGCACCTGATGGAGATATATATGATTTGAGTTCTAGATACGCAGAATTAATGAAGCGTATAACCCCTGGTGCCCTGAAATACTGTTTACAGTTAGGGGCATTACGTGAGGCACAGGCGATGCTCACCAAGGCGAGTTCGGTTAATAAGGGGGCCGCCGACCCTGAGATGTTGGCTAAATTACATGCGGATATCGCTAAAATTCTTGACCGCTTAGATGCATTGGATGTTAAGCATGGTAATATTATTGATGAGCTAAAGGCACTAAAAGACGAGGTGGCGAAATGTTGTGGGCGTAAATTCCCTAATATGATACCGCCAATGTGTGTACATGTATCTAAAACTGGTGGAGACACTTACACTGGTAAAATAGAGGCTCGTGATGTTAATATGGTTAGTTTGCAGGTTATGATTCAGGGGAAGGATGGTGAAGAGGTGACTCTGCCTGAAAGCCGCATAATGGTTTTCAATTTAGCTGAGGAGGGCATTAATGTAATTGAGTCTGATAAATGTATTGTAGTGAAGCCGCCCAAATACATTATTGGATCATGTGTCAGCTATGATGAGGGACAGTATGTTGGTAAAATCGTTGAGTTTAATGAAGAAAAAACCCAAGCAAAAATTAAGGTTCAAGGGTACAATCAACCATCAGACTTTTTCTCTCTAAGTGATTTAAGTCCATCAACTGCATGTAAAGCTGAAGAGAAGCCGCCCGAATACAAAGTGGGCGATTGCATACATTATGATTATTATGAAAATGGTATCAAGAAATCAAACAGATATATTGTTGTTAACGTATTGGAAGAAGGGGTAACTGTTGCAGAAATCTCTACGCCTGCAGAAACTATTACTAAAAATGATGGCAGCGCTTGGGTTATTCCTTTTGGCCAGATTGATGGTAAATTAGATGCCGACCAATGTAAAGCTGATGAAACCCCTAAATATACAAATCCGAGACGTTGTCCATTCAAATCTGAACCTAAGGGCCTTACAATCGTAAAGCCGAAGCGATTAGCTCGTAATACTACACCCGAGCCTAAATTTAATGTCGACGATTGCGTAAGCTATATTAGTCCAGGGGAAACTGACAAAACCTCTGGTAGAATCTCTGAAATAAATAACATAACACAAGAGGCAACATTAATAGTTGAAGGGTTCCCTAATGAACCTGTTGATGTTCACTTTGATAATTTATCTTTATCAAATGATTGCGAGGAGCCCTCTAAATTCAAAGAGGGGGCTATTGTAACATATGGTGGTAAAGGAACGAACTATTTCTATAAACCTCTTCCTGATGGAACCTTTGTCTTACGAGCAATAAGCGACTTTGACCCGAGATTGATCATAGATGAAAATGAAGATGGAGGCTTTAGAATGGCGGGTGGATTCTTACAAACTGGTGGTGCTCTAAATATGGCTAAACTTGCAAAGAGTACATATGAATTGGTTGGTAAATGCCTATACACTAAGGAGGCGATCGAGCAGCAGGAACTTAATATCGGGACTATAACAGCATATGAATATCCTACAATAACATATGGAGAGAATAAAACATTTGATGTTCGTGAGGCAATAGAAGATAGCAAATTATTTAAGATTGATGAATGTCTTCAGGAAAAGGCCTTCAAAGGTGGTGACATTGTGACATATGGTTATGATAGAGATAAACCATATTTTTATATTCCAGAAAAAGATGGCACATTTATGTTAAAATCTATTCTAGATAATACACCAATAAGTGATAAAAATAATAGTGGAAACCCGCTAAATAAAAAGGGAATAAAATTAAAGACGGATTATATATTAAAAGGTAAATGTCTATTTACTGGTGAAGGTAGAAATGAATCTTTATATGGGACAATTACAGGTTATGAATATCCAAATATTATGATTGAAGGTAAGGAAGAGCCATTTGATATGGTATCTAGTTTAATACAAGCCGACCCCCCTATACCTTTTAGAATTGGTGATTGTCCACCAGCAAGTACATATAGAAGAGATGGTAGATTTGAGTTAAATGATATGTTACAGATCAAAGGTGGCGACATAGTAACATATAGTAGTAATGGAAACCAATATATTTATATACCTGAAGGTGATGTAAATAATAGAGGAACTATGCTGAAACAACTTGATAATTTACTTCATATACCTTACCCAGATATTGCTAAAATTAAGAAAACCGAATTTAATATTGATTCCCTTAATGGTCAATGTATATACACTGAGGAACCAGATGGAGGGTCAAATAAGCTCTATGGCATAATAAAAGGTTATAAATATCCTATATTTGAGATTGAAGATGGTGGACCAGATTTTAATATTCTATTTAATTTATCATTTAGAATTGGTGACTGTTCTGATGCAGATAATAATGAGGAAGAGGCTGAAAAATTTGTTGGAGTTGCTCGTGTAAAAGATGCTACATCTGAATATCTTTATTTAGGAAGATTAGATAACAGAACTATGGCACAAGTCAAACCGTTATATGAATATGGAATAAAAAATGTAGTTTACTCTTCTCTAAGTCCATCAACTACACTAATTTCTGAAAATATGTGTATCTTTAAGAATGGTGATGATAATGATGAAGAATGGACTGACGAAAAAGAAATCGGAATATTTGATGGATTTGATGGTCACTATGTTAAAGTAAAAGATAAAAAGGGAAATAAACTACCAAGTCTAAATGGATTCACACCTCAATGGAAATTAGAAAACTGTGCACCTTTAGATAATGAAAGTGCCAAGAGAAACATGCCAAGTGTAACTCAAGTAAAAGGTCAAGCTGCTGTGGCAGCTGGAGAGGGTAATGGAGAGGAAGAGGAAAAATCATCACTAACAATACCACATAATTTTAATGAAACTACAGGACTAAACCCACCTGCTGCGGCAGCTGCTGAACCACCAAGGCCAAGTAGATTAAATTTATTTTCAGGTACTGAGTTGCAAGGTCCAGCTACAGCAGTAGCTGAAGAGGCTCTGAGAAAGGCTGAAGAAGCTAAAAGAAAGGCTGATGAGGGAGCTGCTGTTGCTGAAGCTAAAAGAAAGGCTGAAGAGGCTCAGAGGACGGCTAATGAAGCTAAAAGAAAGGCTGAAGAGGAAGCTGCTGCTGCTGCTGTTGCTGAAGCTAAAAGAAAGGCTGATGAGGAAGCTGCTGTTGCTGAAGCTAAAAGAAAGGCTGAAGAGGCTCTGAGAAAGGCTGAAGAAGCTAAAAGAAAGGCTGAAGCTAAAAGAAAGGCTGAAGAGGAAGCAGCTGCTAAAAGAAAGGCTGAAGAGGAAGCTGCTATTGCAGCTGCTACACGCCCTACTACACGCACCTCAATGGGTCTAACTCGTATGCCTTCAATTGAGCAGCGATCATTATTTGGATCACAGTCTCCCCGAACCGGTCTACCTATATACAATAATGTAGCAACAATGTTAAGTAAAACAATCGGCGATAATAATGATTTGGCTACACTTGTAGGGTATAAAATTATTGAAAGTACAAATATAATTTTTCCTGAAAATTTTAAAACTGCAATTAGTAGCCATCTTGAAAGTCATCGTACAAATAGTAAACGAAAAGGTAATTTATATTCTTTATTAAGAAATGACTTAATTAATTTAGAGAAAAAGATGACAGAGCCTAATAAAAAGGTATTAAGAGCAGGGTTAGCCGAGATTATTAGGGCTGTAGATAAAGGAACCCCTAATGTCATTAACCTTAGGGGTCTGACCGAGACTATTTTAACTCCAAAAAAGGGAGGGACTCGTAAAGGACAAGGCGGTCTGCGCATAGCTCGAAAAAGAAAAGCTACTCGCAAGATTAGAAGATGAAGACCAAACCAATTATCTACCTCGTCGGCGCCCTTTTCCTCATCGCCCTCATCGGCCTCTACGTAAATCCCCTGTCAATCAGCGGTTTCACAGACATGCCTGAAGGAAAACTCTCGCTCGTCTACGCCGACTGGTGCCCCCACTGCAAATCCATAAAGCCTGAAATGGAGCAACTTGTCAAGGACATTAAGGCTGGGCAGGTCCCCGAGCTGAAGGGAAAGAATGTCATATTTGAGATGCTTGAAGAGAAGACCAACGCCGACAAGATTGCCGAGCTCCCACCCGTGAAGGGATTCCCAACATTCTTCTACCAGAAGAATGGGAACACCACTGAATACAAGGGGGGTCGTGACCGTGACTCTGTGCTCTCCTTCCTCAGCACCCAGTAAACTAAATCGACTTGCGCCGCACAATTGTGGCTTTATGCTCCTTAATATATAACTTCGCACTCTCATATCCGGCACGATAGAGAGTGTGGCGTTGCTCAGCAGTAAGTGAAAACTGTGTTAAACGAATTGCAGGGGTAATCACCTTTATGGTCCGCTCTTTGAACATCTCATACAAAATCCCGGTTTTGGTCGTTGATGCCAGTTCATAGAGCCGCATAACATATGCATCAGGTCCATCATCTATCCAATGCTCAGTTAAATCAGGCATTAAAACAATTCCCAGCGCCTTTGTCCGTTCAATCGGTGTCAGCATATTCATTGGATAAAGGGCATGTATACCCCCATCTACCAAAATGCCTTCAGGGGCCCTGACAGGCCAGAAATAGAAAGGGATGCCCATGGAGGCCCTTAATGCATCAATCACCTTGAAATCTGGACTGGTATCCGCATTAAATACTGCCGGTTTACCTGTAGTCATGTTGGTCGCCACAACTGTTAGTTTATTTGCAACTCGCCCCTTCAGCTCCCTGAAAGTGATACATGAAGGAAAACCCTTAATAGTTAACAGTGCTCTGAGGAATTTGGCCAGGCGCTCCCCTGTGTCAATCCCGTAATTGTCCAGGAAGCTCAAAATACCTTCAGGGGCTGGGTCTTGAAGGGCGGCGAAATCAAAGCGCTCACACAAATCATGGAGGGTTGGTAATGGATAGCCTAGGGCGATACCGAATGCAACTAACGCCCCTGCACTAAGGCCGACGTAATGACGGGCCAACTGAAGATGACCGGCCTCTTGTAATGCTGTTAAAGCACCAATATGAGCGACTGCTTTGACACCGCCGCCGCCTAACACAATTGTATGTGGTAGAAACATCTAACATATACAATTATGGTGTGATTAAGTAGATATATATTTATGAAGAGTAAACGAATTAGAAAATCATTTACATGGAAAAAATCATCATGTAATACAAAATATTTTAAATTGCTATCAAATATGTTAAAAACTGTTAGGGTCCCTAAGAATACAGGTAAATATGTTAAGCCACTTATACCAATGAAATTCACTCGTAAAGTAAAGTTTTGTAAAGATATTCCAATTAAGAACTGTAAATTAGATGAATTTCATTCAGGAGAAAAATATTTGCAGGTTATTCTTGGTCGTCATAATATAACTGTTAATTGTTTTTCTAACTGCAAAAACTATTTTATTGTATTTGCAAAAAAATGGTCGTATTTCTTAAACGATGTAGTTATATATAACATCTTCCACAATGATTTTTTTTATAAACAATATTCATCATTACCCTTGGACCCAATTTTTCCAATGCGAGTTGTTTTATCCAATAACGATTCAATTCCAACACATAAAATGAAACAAATAGGTGATTTTATAAAAGAATATGGGTATGATTTCAAAAAAGGTAAAACTATTTCTGATATAATGATTAAACGTATTAAAACTAAATATCCAAATTTGACAACAAAAATTACTAAGTCTCCTGTGCTTACAAGAGAGCTTTGTTTATTAAATGATATGGATGTATATTTATATAAAGTTAGTAATTTAATATCAAAAGAATATTACCCATATATTTTAATAAGTAAATATCCATTATCATTCATTAAAAACAAATTCAAAAAATCCCCCTATATCTTTGAATATTTATAGGTGCGGTCTTAGACTTAGCCGAAGGTGTAATGATTAGTTAGAGATTATGTATAAGGCACCGCAACCAAAAGACCAGATAGACATACCAATTTTACCTGTAGACGACCTTTATAAGAAGCGACAGAGCCGTGATGCAGCCCGTCTTCGTGCCTACAACGAACTTTTAGACAAGATTTATCATCGCATCAGAGTCGTGAGTAAGAGTCCGACACATCCTACTCAAATCCTGTATACTATCCCGCCCTTTATTTTGGGTGTACCACGCTTAGACCTTCAGGACTGTGTGGTCTACCTGGTTTATCAACTTCGCAACGGTGGCTTTGAAGTGAAGTTCACCTATCCGAATATGCTGAGTATAAGTTGGGCGCACCATGAACGGGACTATGTTGCTAATGATAGTCCTATTTTACAGGCAATGATGGCCACCACTCCCCAACCCCAACCTGATGAGCCGAAGCGTGGAATGCCTAAGAAATCGGCGTTGAAGAAAACCCCCGTTATTCCACCAATAGAGATACACAGAATGTCAGGTAGTGCTGCACCTCTTAGTGCAACTGATTACCATCCACCCAGCGGCTTCATACAGGCAATAGAGCGACCTGCACCCGCCGCCAGTCGAGGTAATATCTTCTAATAGTAGAGCAATGGCAAGTAAAGGAAATGGCGGCCCGTATTCACTGATGGGTGGTCCAAATGACACTAGAGGTCCTAATGGCCGCAGTGCAAGAACACCGCCAAATGAGTCACTATTAGGGAGTCCTGCACCTACGGAGGTACCTGCTGTTGTAAGGGGTATCCCTAATATGGTGGCGAATCTGAAGCGGCGTCAGGCAAATGTTACACGGCGTCAGGAGGCAAATAGGCAGAGACGGCGTACTAATAATAGGTTGAAATCTCGGCGCAACACCTATTATAGTCAACGTGCGGCGGAAAGGGCACGTTCTCCACCACGTAATCACACTGTTATTAATGTAGGAACACAAGGCGGTAAACGTAGAAAAAACCGTAGTCGTAAGTAGAATGGCCGCAGTAACTCCATTAAAGATATATTACGGAAGTCCCACTGAAAAAGAGAAATTCTGGGGTTTAGTTACCTCTGGTGAAGCCGAGCGCATTTATAAAAAGAACGATGTACAAATCTTTAGGGCACTAGTTCCCGAATATGGAAATATTATAATTAAGATTACCGACAAATATAGAGATATTCTTCTAAATACAGCTAATGGTCATATTCCATATGAAATAGCGGCTATGGCTGCACTAAACGATAAACCAGGGCTTGAAGGCTTAATTCCACGTCTATTTTCTGCATTTGACGAGAGATATGAGGGCGCTAATGTCCGTGTTGTAGTCATGCAGTATTTTGTAGGTGCAATTGAATTGGATGCATATGTGGAAATGATGAAAGCCTCTGGTCGTTATACACCTGAAATTGCAATTAATCTTAGAGCAAGTTTAATGGCTGCGCTGCATAGATTTCATACATCTGGATATGTTCATCGTGACATACACCCTAAAAATATATTGGTTGTCACAAACCCAGAAGCATTAGAGGTTACTGATATTAAATTTATTGACCTTGAGCTCTCTATTCCAAATGGAACTAAAGCATCGGTTCGTGGCCGTGATGGATTTATTCCGCAAAATGTTTTGCTAAATAAGCATTACAGTGGGAAGCATAAATACACCCTTGAAAATAATATTAAAAGTATGCAAATGGTGTTTAATACAATTAAACATAATACGAATACTACAAAATATCATACAAATACTGGACTATTAGGGGCGCCTGTGGAACCTCCTCAACCACGTGTAGAGGACCCCGTAGCTCCTCGAGCACCTGGTTCAAGGCCAATAATACCCTCTCTTAGACTCAATCTTATTCAAAAAAAAGAATAAAATACCCTTAAGAACGCAAACCTGCCTCTGTCCAGATTTTAATTGCCCTAGCTGCAACAGCGTTACCAATGCGTCTACTGCCGTTTTTAACGTCAGCCAACGCCTTTTCATCCGCCTTTATTACTGCACCCACTGTCTTAAATTCGGCCAACCAGGCCTCGGCCGCCTTTACACTTATGCCCGGTACTAGACACAATAGACTCGTGCCAAACACCTCCGCACTCTCAGTATTGCTTTTCTTAACCACATGAATACCGTCGGTAGCCCTTTGTGCCGCTGTTTGTGGATCAAAGGTCTTCGGGTCCTCCAGCCACATACTATTAAGTGTCTCAATAAGGGCCGCTGTACCAGCTGTATTTATGGTCCTGAATGTCGCAACCCCGTGTACCAACATTAGCCTGGCAACAATCTTTTCTATGGACATTGCCGTCATTGGGGGTCTTAGGGTTGTAGGGGAACCCTCGAGTACATAGGCCACTCGAGCACCTGAGGCCAGAAGACGTCCTCGCTGCTCCCTGTATCGCCCGTCAATGATAGAGGCCTGGAAGTCAGCGTAGGTTTTGCGCTCGAGAATTAAGGTCGGCTTTTCTATTGACTCGCCAATTATAATATCTCCAATGTGAAGTTGAACAAATTCATGGTCTACTTTTAACAGCTCATGAAGTGCAGTTTCCCTATTATCGACAATTAGCATACTAACTGTCGATGATGGCGACTTTAAACCGCAGCTACTATTATAAGTAGATGTCATCAGCAATAATAACAGAAAACGAGGCCTATGGACTAAGTCACGGCAAAGAACATTTAGAGACTAAGAGGCGTGAATCTGATGATGTACCATGGTATCTATGCATTCTCGGATTCTTTGGATTCACCTCCTGCTGTTAGCGTGGAGTCTGCCTCCTGGTCACTATCCTCAACATCACTGTTAATGGGGCTGCTCTCAACAAAATGAGGATTCCATGGCACTAGGGTCCATTTATAATCCTGTTGAATACGGACCAGCTCATCTGGTGTCTCGTAATTGTAATGCGTAGGACTGTCCTCTTCGGTGGTATTTGCATCATATTCTCCGTGACCACAGAAGGCCATTTGCCACTCATTATACTCGAACTTTACCTTGATACCCGGGTATTTTTGCACAAGAAGCTTGTAATATTTCTCAGGTGGCGCCCATGCACTATTAAAGAAGATATAGAGATAGTCCACGCCATTACAGAGACCCTCCACTGGACCACGGCCTTGATAGGTCCACTTTGTTCCAAAATTCTCGTACCCATAATTATTCATATCCTGGGAGTCAATATCAGCTGGAGGAGGGAAAACCTTGAAGGGGTCAAAGGAGGGGAGGGCAAGGAGCTGTTGCAATGAATTAGGGCCATGATCAAGGTCAATGGCGTGAATCTCAACATAGTTTTCACAATCGTTGGGCATTTACTATAAATATCTAACGAATGTGTTTTAGGTATGCCCCTTTGCGGAATCGAACCGCAGACCTTCGCATTACAAGTGCGACGCAATACCACTATGCTAAAAGGGCTTGGCCCGTAAGGGCAATCTCAGAAGTCGGAATCGAACCAACGACCCGAGGAATAATACTTAGCGATATTTACACTACAGTCCTCTGCTCTACCCCTGAGCTATTCCGAGAGTGTGGCTTTCGCCACAAATAGGTATGAGATTTTGTCTTTAAGTTATTAATTTATTCATTAATTAATAAATCCCTTTTTCTAAATTTTCTAGGGGCTCGTATTCCTATATATTTTAATTGACATAGAGCATATATAGACCTACGACCACTCGAGTGTGTTCTCGAGTGTTTTAAAATTTTCTAAAAGTTTTTGTCCAGCTATAAAAATTTTCAAAAGTTAGCAGCCTCCTAAAAAAATTAAAGACCACTCGAGTGCACCCCCTACTTATTCTTTGCGAATACCATGGAGTCTCTTCATCATTTTCTGCAACTCAGGGTCACTTATATTAGACAGACTCTCATTGTCCTTTGCAACTGAGAAGAGCGCAGCGACCTTCGCCCTTTTCTCAGCCGCAACAACCGATTGATTAAGAAGGTCCACCGCTAACTCAATCTCCTCAATATTGTAATCCTCTGACTGTAACTCTAAAATCTGCTTCTTCGTCAATTTATATTCCTTTGTCCTCTTATTTATTAAGAGCTTACCAATAAGAACCCAGCTAGTCAACAGTGTTAAAAGTGCAGGGGCCTTCATGAGCTCCCCCGCCCGTTCCTGAGTGTAATTATCCACGTAATCAGCCCGAATTGCCTTAATGTTTTTCTTCGTCAATGTTGCATCCTCCTGCAAAACCGGTAATATCTCACGATTAAAGGCCTTCAAGGTCTGCTCTGGATAAGGCAACTCACTAATAGGCTGCTGCTCCTTCAATGTCTCTAACTGATTTGTATTCAGCCCCTGAATATATCTTTTACTGGCCTGTGATAAACGCTTAGGAAAATAGTATTGTACATGTTGCAGCGGCCCTTTACCCTCCTTATTAGCCCACTTTACCCCCTTTGGCTTCGCAGTCCTGCTCCGCTTTGGCGGCGATTCCCTGCGTGTCCGCCGTCTTCGCCGTAAAAGTAGTGGCGGAGCACTATGGCTCTGCTCATATTCTATAGGCAACTCCCTTATTCGTCGTTTAACCATATCTAATAAATACCCTTATTGTATTACAATTAGAGTGCTTGTTATAATTTTAAAAAAATATATTATAATATATCTCAATACCAGTTTGTTCTAGCCTCATTTGGAGCAAACATACGCTCAAGGCCAGGGGTCCACTGCGTATAATCAGTGCGGTCAGCACGTAAACGACCAGTAGTGGAGAAGAAGGGGTCCAATCCACTAGCTAAATCGTTTGCGGCACTAGGAACCTCAATTCTGGCCGACTGAGCATCAACCTCCGATAAACGCTCCACCTGGCTCGGGTCATCCTCATATGTTATCTTAGGGTTAATCTCCTCAGTCTCATAGATCTGATAGGTCCCATCATCAGCAACTTCCACCTTAGCCCTCTGCCCCCGCTTCTCGTAAATCTGCTTAATAAGCTCTTTAGCATCATCAACATCATATTTCAGGTCCTTACTGCATGCCGGAACATAGGTCTTTAAAAGTTTGCGCTCCTGCTCCTCAATACCCTCAGAATCAGGTGGAAGAGATGCGAAGCCCTCAATAGTTCTATACTGCTTAGTTGACCCAGAGGCCTCATTTATGCGCTGCTGAGCATCCATTAAATCCTGATAGGTTCTGAACTTGGGCCCACCCTCCTTTTCATTTGCATAAGGGGTGGCTGCCTTTGCAATATCAACCATCCATTGTTGCTGCTTAGCCTGGAAGTTACCAGCCGAGGGTGGCAACCCAGGCCATTCAAAGGGGCGCTGACTAGTCATACGATTAATCATAGCCTTGCTATATTGCCGGTCCCCCTCTTGCTGGTAAACCACATCATGGTCATAGTCATCAACCTTCATAATTGGTGTGGTTGCATAGGGCTTGGTCCATTCATCACCACAGCTCTGCTCCACCGGGATTGAGTCCCCCTTTTTTAGAAGCTTCATATTCTGGAAGGAATCATGAGTCAAATACTGCTTCGTTTTTATGAAAAAAAAGAAGTAAGCAAAAATTAATATTCCCATTACAATTAATGCCAGCTCCATACTCTACTTATTGTAATTAATTAACTGTTTAATAACTCCCACTAAAAGGGGGCCTTGGCACAGCTACTCCACCGGGCCAAGACGTAGCGACCATATCCTGGTAATAATCACGGATGAAGTAACGCTTGGTGTTAATGTAAAAGAAGAAGAATGCAAATATTAGCATTCCGGTTATAATAACACTAAGTTCCATTTCTATTCTATATAACTATTAGAATGGCTGCCAAAAGAAAGACAAGAAAGCAAGGGAAGAAAGCCCCTAGCCTACATGTAACAAGCACCAGCCAGTTTGGCGCACTGAAAAAACTCATGGGCAAGAGCCCAACTATCCTGGTCCTTGTATACGCCGACTGGTGCGGACATTGCCAACATTTCAAGCCCGACTGGCGCTCTCTTGAGAAGCTCCCCTCCAGAGACATGCCTATGGTCAGTATTCGTGACGATGTCTTCAATAACTCGCCGCTCAACAATATGGTTACCGCAGAAGGCTATCCGACCGTAGCTGTGGTCCAGCCATCGGCTAATGTTGCCGTAAATCTCCCAACTCGTGAAAAGAGTAAGCTTACTAATGTTGTTACAAATGCCTCACTTATGGCTGAAAACCCCAATAATCTGAATAGCAATGTGAAGAATGTACTAAGTAGCAATGGAATTAACACCAACAATTACGTTAATACCAAGAACATGTACCCTGAAAATGAGGAGGAGGAGAAAAGTAAATCCACACCAAAACCCATTAGCAACAATCTTCCGGTAATGCCATCCATTGCACCTAGCCCCCCACGGTCCGAGATCGACTACCTTAAAGAGATGAGTGATTCCGAGCCCAATGAGACCCCAAGTGCAACCGATTATGCCAAATACCCTGTAAAGCCAGGATCACAACTGGGTGGTGCCAGACTCAATGGTGGACTCTGGGACGGTATTACAAACTTTGTAAATCATAATAACAATATGACGGCAAACACCCGTAAACGTAAGAATCGCCGTGGTCGGAAAACCCGTCGCTAAAATTTGATGCGAATCTGGCTCCATAAGAAAGCCACAACAACTATTAAGCCAGATGCCACTTATCTTCCAAGCGCTTGACATTCTCCCTCGTGATGAGTTCATCGTGAGTGAGAATGATGATGAATGTGAGGTTGCCTATGCCTCAGAGGAGGAGTACGAGGACGACGATGAAGATGCAATTAAACGCAAACGTCGTGCCCGGGCCTATGCCCAGAATCGCAGCTCCCTCCTAATTCACATCTTCGGTCGTACAAATGACGGGCAAAATGTACAGGTGGATGTTGAGGGATTCAAGCCCTTCTTCTACATTGAGGCCCCCTCAGACCTATCAGTACATAACCTCAAGATTGCGCAAAAACAGTTGGCCGAATTCATTCAGAAACAGGTCCCTTTCGCCCGATTCGTTAAATCAGACCTGGAGTTTAGGGAAAAGTTCTACGGATTTACCAATCACAAGAGCTTCCCCTTCTTCAAGCTAACTGTTCAGAGTCAGCAGAACTTCAGTCAGTTGCGGCGCTGTTTCCTCAACGAGGAGAACCGACCGACCATCAAGTTCCCTATTGGTAGCTGTTGGGGTCGCCAGGCACCTGCCGTCTACGAGTCCAATCTGGACCCGATGCTCCGCTTCCTACATACTCAGAACCTTAGCCCCTGTGGCTGGATGCAGATCCCCTACGAGTCTGCGGAAGAGGGTAGCAGCATCCGTGTTAATTACACGGAGGTGACCCCTGCAGCTGCACCGGCCGCTGCAGCCCCTTTCAAGACTGTTAGTTGGGATATTGAGTGTTTCAGTAGCTCTGGTGACTTTCCTCTGGCTAAGAAAACCTACCGAAAGGTGGCGAAAGACCTGTATGCCCTTGCCCTTGATGGTAAACATGCGGTTGAGCTGATTGAAGGGGCAATTGCCTGGACCGGCTCCACAAGTATGTCATCATCAGGGATGGCCCCTATTATCTGCCGCTGCCGTTTGGCCCCTGATGCACGTAGAATGTATCAGGCAGGTATGTATAAAGAGAAGATTTACAAGGAGATTGAGAGATATCTCAATAAGTCCTCATTTAACAAGGAGGATGCAATTGAAAAGCTGACTGCAACACTTAATAATCTACTCGGCAGCCGATTCCCTATTGCGGGTGATCCAATTATCCAGGTTGGTGCAGTGGTCTCTGTAAATAATGTGGTACAAGAGCGGCACATCTTTGTCTACCCAGGCTGTGAGCCGATTGAAGGGGCTCATGTACATGTGGCAGCTGACGAGGAGAGTATGCTAGTAAAATGGTTCCAGTGGATGGAGCTCGTTGACCCAGATGTACTTATTGGCTACAACGTCTTTGGTTTCGATGAAAAATATGTCTGGGAGCGCTGCGAAGAGCTCAATCTCACCGACGACGGCTCACTACAGGCCTTCAACCGGCTATGTAATGACGGAGGTGTAATGAAGTGCGAAGAGTCTTTCTTGAGTTCCTCTGCCCTTGGCGACAACTACCTCTATATGTGGACAACCCAGGGGCGTCTACAGGTAGACCTCTATCATTACATTCGTCGTATGACGCCCCTTGACAGTTACAAGCTAGATGACGTGGCCATGTACTATATGTCTGGGCCTGTTCTGAGTGCCGAGCCCTCAGAGGCAGGTAAAGCTAAGCTAACAATTAAGGGTGCAGTGAAAGATGTTCGTGCAGGTCGTGCCTTCAAGCTTCTGGATGAGGCGGGTGATGGACTTACAGGTAAACTGGAGGTTGTAACCATTGAAGGTAATGTGGTGACACTAAATGTGGCTGACATTGAACCGGATGAATGGCTGGGTATTGCTCAGGAGGCGGAGAAATGGGTTATTGTAAAGGACGATGTCACACCCGCAGAGCTGTTCAAGCTGCACTGCGGCGATGATGCTGACCGTGCAAAGATTGCTCGTTACTGTATTCAGGATTGTGACCTGGTTCTGGAGCTCTATAAAAAGCTGGAGGTCTTCATGAATGCAATGGCCATGGCAAATGTCTGCTCGGTACCTGTTCGCTATATCTTCACTCGTGGCCAAGGTATTAAGATTGAGTCTCTAATTGCCAAAGAGTGCTTGGAGCTCAATAAATGTATTGTGACACTTCCTGCACCAAATCGCCAGGGCACGGAGACCAGTTATGAAGGGGCAATTGTTCTGGACCCTATTCCAGGATTCTACAGTCAGTCCCCAATTGGTGTGGCAGACTTTGCCTCACTGTATCCCTCCACTATTGTTAGTGAGAACATCTCTCACGATACACTTGTATGGACAAAGGACTATGATGCTGATGGCTATCTAATTAAGCACAGCTGGGGCTCCAATGAATATGACCTAATGGATGAGGTGCCTTACACGGATATTAAGTTTGACCTCCTGATTAATGACCCTGAGGATAAGACAAAGAATCCGAAGAAGATTAAGGCGGGTGTGCGAATCTGTCGCTATGCACAAGATGAATTGGGTACACTCCCGATTATTATTAACAAGCTGTTGGCGGCCCGTAAGGCGAAGCGGAAGGAGGAGGCGGCCGAGACCGATCCCCTGCGTAAGGTACTTCTAGACACGGAGCAACTTGCCTACAAGTTGACGGCCAACTCCCTTTATGGTCAGCTCGGCTCAGGTACCTTTAAGATGCGTTTGCAGGATTTGGCTGCGAGTACAACGGCCTATGGGCGTCTGCAAATCATGTTTGCGAAGGCGGTCATTGAGCGGTTCTATGGACCGGCCTCGGGTCGCAAGGACTGCTGTGCCAACATTATGTATGGTGATACAGACTCGCTCTTCGTGGAGTTTAATCCGAGGAACCCTGAAACGGGTGAGCGTTTGACAGGGCGTGAAGGTCGTCAGGCGGTGATTGATTTGACAGCGGAGGCGGGGCATTTAGTTACACATGCACTGAAGCCGCCGCATGACTTTGAGTTTGACAAGGTGTTTGACCCTATGCTTATCTTCAGCAAGAAGCGTTATGCAGGTAAGATGTTTGAGAGTAATGCGGACGAGTTTGTCTACAAGTACATGGGCATTGCTCTGAAGCGTCGTGGAAATGCACCGATTGTAAAGAAGATTTATGGTGGAGCGATGAAGATGATTCTTGACAGTAACGATGTTGCGGGTGCAACCACCTTTGTCCAGGAGCAGTCAATGGCCCTAGTTGAAGGGAAAATCTCTATGGGTATGTTGGCGATTAGCAAGGCACTAAAGGCCGATTATGCTGACCCGCAGAGGATTGCACACAAGGTGTTGGCGGACCGTATCCAGTTGCGTGACCCGGGTAATGCCCCTGCGGCAGGTGACCGAATCTCGTATGTGTTTATTAAACCAGCGGCGGGACAGGTGGCAAGTAAGTTGCAGGGTGACCGTATTGAGACCCCTGCATATGTGAAGGAGCGAGGCTTAGCCCTGGATGGCCCATATTACATTGACCATCAGATCTCCAAGCCGGTTGCGCAGATGTTTGGTGTAATGTTGGAGCTGATGCCTGGATTCCAGCAGAGCATGTTACCCGCTAACTATGATGAGATGTCTATGGAGCTGCAGATTGCGGTACGTGAGCGGGTGGCCTCGGCCCTACTATTTGATGCGGCACTACAACGTGCCTCTGTGCTAGACAAGCGTCGGTTTATGAGCAAGATGTTTGGACTATCTGCTGATGCAGGTAGGCCTACTGACACCCCTAAAACAACACAGTCTACAAGCAATAAGACAAAGAACACTATTAAGGGACCTGAGCCGCAGAAAAAGCAGAGTCGTTTGACCAACTATTTCCAGAACAGGGAGCTTCTACAGAAAATTAAATCTAGTCCAACAAACTCTAAGAGCGGTTCATCAGACGAGGAGTCTATTAAGAGTGAATCTACCTCTAGTAGTAGCGGTGGTCGTAAACGGAAAACCGTCATTGTCAAGGGCTAAAAAAACAGAGCATAAGTTAATAGATGGGGAATATAACCAGTAGCGCAGTAAACCTACATGCAGCTGTAACAGGTGCAGAGGCGGATGCAGCCCTTTTTCATTTAAAGGTGCTGGGAATTGAAGAGGCGTATGAGACAATGCAAGAAAACGAGCAAATCGACAAGTATCGTGTAACATGTAGGAGCTCACCACCAAATGCCTTGGCAATTAGTCGTTATATTCAGGCACCGGTGATGCCGCCACAAGGGGCAACTGCGCTAAGTAATGCTGCATTTGATGAGGTTCCAACATCACTGAAGCCAACAGGTACTGTTAAGGTGGGGTTCATTGAGAATGGGTTGCCTCACACACGTCCACCGGCAACAATATGGTTTCCAGGATATATGATTAAGGAGAAGTCGTTTAGTGCCACATTTTTACATGAATGTATACATCTACATCAGCGCTCAAACAAGAAGAAATGGAACGACTTTTACAGGAATTTCTGGCAGTTTGAGCCCTACAACGGCTCTATACCAAAAGAGATAGAGGAACGGCGGCGAATTAATCCTGATACAATGAGGCAGCCTTTCTATATTTGGCGTGGACAATGGATTCCAGTTCTTGTTTTTGAGCGTCCTGGGGCAGCGGATCTGAAGTCCTGTAAACTTTTATGGGTTGAGCCCTCGGGGGCTTGGCAACAACATGCGCCCCCAGACTGGGAGGCCTTCTTCGGAACCGCTAACGGCTCAATCTGTGAGCATCCACATGAAATGGCTGCCTATTTTCTAAGTGACAACGAGAACCCCTTTGATTGTCAGGCGGCCAATATATTACGGAAAGAGTTCTTATTACAATAACGGGCGAACAATTAGATATGCTATCCCTCAAAAGATATAACATAGATTTTGAAGGAGCAATAGAGAGGGTCAACAGTATCCCTATAAATAAAATACCAATGATGACTGTTAAGATGGAGAGCGGTGGCTACTATTATGAATGTTGTAACAGGCGCTTTTATGGTGGGGCCTCAGTTGATGAGGGGATTTACGGTCATGTGGATGAATGGTTAATGGACAATGAACAGCTGGTGTATGAGAAGCGCTGTCACAATGGGGGTCACTGTTTATTGATGGAGGCGGCGATGCAGATTTTAGTAAGGGATACACTTTTAGCAGTTAGCTGTCAGCGAATGGTGTCAGAGGTACTAATAATATGTCGCCGTGATAATGAGATGTCATTCATGATGGAGCCGTTTGATAAACAAAAGGTTATCGCTCTTCATGATGCTCTCGAGAGCGTAACTCCTGGACCGGCCTTTGACCGATGGTTTGTTGAGACCCTGGCACAAATTGTTTTAGTCATGGGATATCTCGAGAGCACCATAAATGTAAATCATCGGGATTTGAAGGGGGACAATATCTTAATTAACACCACTCCCATAGAACACACTATAAACATACCCTTACATGGCCTAAATTGGAGCCTTACCTATTATAATGAAATTAAGATAGTGGATTTTGGTCTAGCATGTAAGGGTACGGCAATGAATAGGCCTGGTACTCTATCTGTAGGTGAGGTGTTTGCAGGGCGAGAGCTCTGTCCAAAAGAGGGTCGTGATCTCTATTTTCTTTTGTGTTACTTTTATGGTATGGCGGCATTTCGCCGTGCATGTAGCAGAAAACTTTTAATGATGGTTGAGCGTTGGATTGGGCCTGGGCGTCCTTTAGAGGCTTTGAGGGCTGATGGACTAAAGAAGCTGCATTGGATTAATTTCCTGATAAATACCACATCGTATTGTTGTAGGAGCGCATGTAGTGAAATACTTTTAAGGGACCTGTCGGTCGAATATCCAGATATTTTGCGGGTCTATAAATAGATATGGAGGGCCATCCTGTTATTGAATCGTTGCGTGGCCTATTATTACCAGGTACAACGACCGCAGATATAGTCAATCTAATTAATGAGTTGGCGGCGGGAGATACTGCAACATTAGATAATTTTAGGAGATTTATAGGACGACATTTTAATAGAACTAATGTTTTTGCTAGGGCTACAGATGAGCATAATATACTTTATATTGGTGGAGAGATAAATCTTGCAAGATTGCCTGATGGTCGTTTAATTCGTCGTTTTGATAAATTTATAATTGGCGATGGTGAAGAGGCGGTTGCTGACAGATTGGCAAGGCAAATTATGTTTAATAAAGGGGAAAAGAACAAAAATAACCCTACAAGAGGGCGTAGAAGTAACACTGCCCGTGCTCCGTTTGAATTAGGGGCATCGGCCCGTGATATATTATACGAATTGTTTGCAAATCAATTAATTAGTGTAACTCCTGAAACCTCCCAAATGGTTCCTCGTATATTAGAGGTGCATTTGCAACCCCAGGGTCCAGTCAGTCGTAATGGAACAAGGGACCCTGAGCAAATTATTTTTATTTATGAGCCAATGCCCGAAATTTTAATTAGAACATTAACTATACCTGTTACGGCCCAGCAGCTATTCCCAAATGTTATGCGCATGGCTGAAAATCTGCAATTGCTGCAGACAACACATAGATTTATTCATAGAAATCTGAATGCAGCGTTTGTGTTCGAAAATCATATGTTAATACAATTAAGAGATTCAGTAATACAATTTGACGATAGAACATTTTACGGATTTGGTAGCGTTCTTCGCCCACCTACAGATGCCTTTCCGTTTGAGGACCTTTATCTATTTATTGCAACCCTATATTCACATTTATTACATATAATAAATTTACGCCTAGGAGATGTGCAAGTATATAAGTTGGGTGACTCTGGCTATCGTCTATTAAATCGTTTTTTTGTGGGTAGTGCGGTGGACAATATTACTGATCGTATTTCAGAGCCACAGCAACATTCACGATTGGGTAGTAGATTTAAAGTAAAAAATATTAGACAAGCAAATAACAGTGCATTTTTTGCTGCGCATCCGGATTATTTTAACAGGTTTGTACCTGCAACATTTTTAACTGAATTTAATGAAGTGAATTTAAATCAATTTAATTTGGAGGAGCCTGTAGAGGTTTCTAATGAATTACCCGAAGCTGGATTAAATGAAGAGGTGGTTTCTGAGACCAATATACATGCAGGATTAGTACCTGCGGCATTAGTTCCTATGGAATCGGGTTCTGCTGCAGCAGCACCTGGTTACTCACCAATTGTAACAGCACCTGTACGAAGACCACGTAATGCACCACCTGAACTCCCTGCCTACAATAGTTACAACCGAAGAGAGCACAGGCGCTCAAGATCCAGGTCAAGGGAACGTGCGGAAAATAGATTAAGGGAAACTCGTGGGAGAAATCGTGGGAGAAATCGTTGGGGGAATGAAAATAATAACAGGGGCCGAAGAACAAGAAGAGGACATAAAAAATAATTGTATCTCATCTTTTTGTTAGGTGCCTCCTTTTATAAATGCATTAGGTACGACTGCGCCACTGCTCATTACATACATTACAGATATATAGGAATTTTAGATTTTTCTCGTCATATTTGATATAAATTACGTCACTTGAAGCACTACCTTTAACGGACGGACAGTTCTCATTCTTACATTTAATGTTGTTAACGTGGGGAAGGGTAGGGTCTTCACGAGTAAACTCATTTACAATAACTTTATAACCTTCACTGACCTTTTCCTCAAGATTTGTAAAGGTTATCAACCCTCCAGTGGCTTCGGGCTGTGTATAGCCACAGTTTCGGCAGATTTGTTGCAGAGTTTTCCCATCATCACCGCTGATGCTGAGATAGAGCTTGTAACGACACGTAGGACAGTATTTAATTGACGACGCCATCTTGTTACCTATTATTAATTGAGCTTTAACTAAGTCAAATTTTTGGGCAAGGGATGCGCTTGGTGCTCATTGCTTTAACAGCTTTATAAATAGATGGCAGGCGGAGCTTTACTTCAGTTAGTCGCCTACGGCGCACAAGATATCTATTTAACGGGTAATCCTCAAATAACATTTTTTAAACTGATTTATCGGCGACACACCAATTTCTCAATGGAGTGGTGTCAGCAAAAGCAGAACAACGGCGCAGGTAAGTTCGGTCAAAAAATGGAGGTTGTTATTGAGCGTGTTGGCGATTTACTGGGTGCTACTCACATTGAGGTGGAGGTACCAGCACTTATGCAGGAGCAGCCAGGTTTAGATGCAAATGGTAATCCTGCAACAAGTACATGGGTTGGTTTCTGCAACTCATTCATGCATGCAGCAGTTGACACCGTAGAGTTTCAGATTGGAGGTCAAGTAATTGATAAGCAGTATGGTGACTGGCTAGAGATTTGGTCTGAGCTGACTATTAATGAGTCGCTCCAGTATGGCTACAAATTGATGGTAGGTAAATATCCATCTGAATTTGCTCTAAGAACTAATGCTATTCCATTAACCTGCAAGAAGAGCTACCGTTTCCGTTTACCCCTGCAGTTCTGGTTTAACCGTAACCCCGGTTGTTATTTACCTTTAATTGCATTACAATATCATGAGGTACGCATGATAATTAAATTCCGGACCCCGGCAGAGATAATCCGCTCAGATGTTCGTATTAGGGAGCCGTTAGATTATCTTGGTCGTGTTTGGAATGCAACCGATATCCAGGTATGGTCAAACTACATTTATCTAGATACTGACGAGCGCAGAAAGTTTGCACAGGTGGGGCACGAGATGCTGATTGATCAGTTACAGTTTAACTCTGTTGTAGGTATTCCCGATGGGGCAAACTATTACAATGCTGACCTAGAGTTCAATCACCCAATGAAGGAGATTGTGTGGGTGGTACCCGGTGTGGAGGAGTGTGAGGCAGGTAATTCTCTTAGTGGCAATAACTACTTTGCATATGCTAATCAGGTTGACACCTTTTGGACGGCAAAGATAATTCTTAATGGTAATGACAGATTTGATGCAAAACATGCAGAGTATTTCCGAACTGCGCAGCCATTTGAACATCACACTAGAACACCGCAGAAATTCATCTATTGTTACTCATTTGCATTAAGACCAGAGGAGCTGCAGCCCTCCGGTACATGTAATGCCTCACGTTTAGACAATATCACACTTAACTTAACCTTTAATGAGGAATGTGGCTGTGTGGCCAATAACCGTCAGTTTAGAATCTATGCAACAAATTACAATATTTTACGAATCATGAGTGGAATGGGGGGTCTCGCATTTTCCAACTAATATTAATATGTACCCTAAAGGATTTACATATGACAATTAGATGGCGCAGGAGATTCTGACAGATGCAGCATTTAGAACCCTTTTTGTACAGGTATCTGCCAGTTTCAATAATACAAGAGTAACAAATGTTGCAGACGGTACAGCCTTAAATGATGCAGTTAACTATGGGCAGCTTAGTTCATTTGTCTCCAGTTATGGTGGGGGTGGTGGCTCAGGTGGTGGAAGTGAATGGAGTACCTATGATGCCCTGCAAAATGTTAATATGGACAATTATGGATTCAATAGTACCAGCTATTTATCACTTAATTCAGGGGCAAATATCTACACTTTGACGTATGGCAATATGAGCAGTATTAGTACAACTGTAGGAGAGGACAATTGCAGGTTGTCTGATATTAGCTCAATTGTTAGTACATTGAGTGAATATTGTGCTATCGAGGCTGCTCTCAATGTACAGAATATTCAGCGAGTAAGTACTATTAGCTCTACTGTTATGAGTATCCAGGCGACCGGTCTCCCTGGGCAACGACAGGTGGGTTTCAGTACAATTAATGCTAGTTCGGCACCCGCTGCTGGAATAGTGCAGAATGTTATTAGTACTAATGGTCATATAGTGGCCTTCCAAAATACAACTGGCTTAGCGGTTAATCTGCAGTTACAGTTAAGTACTCTTGGCATGTGGCCCAATCAGAAATATGATGCAATGAAATTTTCACATGTAGGGGCCTCTGGTCAGGCAAATGTTCTGATATATGCCGAGACCAGTGGATTTGCAACCTCATTGTTGGCGACTATGGCACCTGGTGATACAAAAACCTTTGTTTGGCGTGGATTTGCTGATACAGGGGTCACCGCCAGTAGCAGCAATTATCGGGCACTTTCAAATCAGTACTATATATTGAATGGATATTAAGGGGCCTTAAAGACGCCCTTTAACCCTATTGGCTTTAAGCCCCCTGAATGGGGCAAAAACTTGGACGCCGCTCTTCGAGCAGCTTTAGCTTTAAGCCCCCTGAGGGGGGGCAAAAACTTGACCGGCACAGGCCACTGCGTAAAGTTAGCAGTACGATTTTAGAAGCCATTAATATAATGTCACAAGCCAATGAACCTCGGTTGGTCGCCTTGATGCGTAACAATAAGGTGGAGCCGAGACAGACCTGTTCTTTCACGGGGATGGGAGATACAAAAGGGAGATGGATGATTGCTGATAGCGATTACCCAACGTTCTTAGACATTCTACATGACTATCTATTTATCCAGAAAAAGAGACCACAGAATCTTGTTGAGCAGCGTCGTCCTGATAAGTTGGCACCACTTCTGATTGACCTTGACTTCAGGTACCCTGAAGATGGACAACTCTTGCGGCGCTTTAATGAAGACCACATCTCGGCCTTTATTGCAGGTATTACAGACACTCTTAGTGAGTTTTATGACCTAAGCATCTATGAGAAACTCCGCTTCTTTGTCTGCCTCCGTGACCGCCCTTATGAAAGTAAGAAGACGGGAGAACGAGTCATTAAAGATGGTATTCATATTGTCTGTCCTGATATTGTTCTACCTGCAGAGCATCAACAGATTATTCGCTCGAGTGCACTGAACAACAAGATCATCGAAGAGTCCTTTGCGGATACCGACTACAGCAATGGCCCAAAAGACATTTATGATGAATCGATCTCGAGTGGTAAGGCTGGTTGGTTCTTCTACGGTGAGTCCAAACCCGATATTCCCCCCTATCTACTTGACAGCATCTACGAGTATAACCCTGAAGATGATACCCTTAAAGCAGCTGATACGGAGGAATACAGCCCTCGTCAACTAATGGAGATTCTCAGCATTCGCTACAATCTTGATACTGATATTATTGAACTCAAACCCGAGGCCAAGGCTGAGTTTGAAAAGCTCAAGAAACTGTTTGCAGATAGGCCTCAGGCTCGTAATGAGATTGCTAGTCCTCCTCCTAAGCCCAAGGCCGATGACTCTGTAACAGTCACTCACAGTATTGCGAACGATACTGTTAGCGGTAATATGCCGAGCTGGTGTAAGTATGAGGGTTATGATGAGGGTCAGATTGAGATTGCCAAGCGCCTTGCGAAGGAGTGTCTGAGCGTTGAGCGCATGGACGGCTTTCATAGTTGGCTGAGCGTAGGCTGGTGTCTACACTCAGTTGACCAGAGCCAGGACATGTTCCAGGTCTGGATGGACTGTAGTGCAAAGTCCCCTAAGTTCAGGCAAAACGATGTTGGTAAGCTCCTCTTTGACTGGCAGACCGACTGGGGCAACTACAACGGACCTCGTGACACTCGCTTGACCTTGAAGTCACTCCATTACTGGGCAAAGGCCGATGACCCTGTCAAGTACAAGGAGATTGTGGAGGACGATATTGTGAATAAGATTCAGTTCTACTACGATGCCGTGCATACACATGTAGGTCATATTATGTACGACATCTTCTGGGAGAACTATAAGTCTACTGCTGACGGTAAGAAGGTGGAGTGGTACGAGTACAAGAACCATGCGTGGCGTAAGCTTCAGCAGGGGATTGAGATTCGCAGCCACATCCACACGAAGGTGGCTGACCTGGTTCGTGCAGCCCAGAACCGTGTCCGCAGCAACTTTGCCACTATTGGTGACCGTGACTTGAAGGGTTCGCCCGAGTTCAAGCGGTTTGAGGAGCTGGTCCGCTTTGAGAAGCAGCTCTACAATGCAACCTTTAAGAACTCCGTTATGCAAGAGTGTCTCGGTATCTTCTACGAAGAGGCCTTCACTGATAAGCTGAATATGAACCCCTTCACTCTCGGCTGTGCTAACGGTATTGTCATCCTTCGTGAGAACCCCCTTGACCGTAGCCCTAAGGTACTTTATCGCCGTGGTAAGTCTGAGGATAATGTCAGCTTCCAGCTCGGCCGTATTAACGGTCAGACCGAGGCTCTTCCCTATGTACCCTATAACCCTGCTGACCCCATGCACACTGAGATTGACGACTTCTTTGCCAAGATCTTCCCTGCAGAGGACCTGCGTGACTGGGTCTGGCGCCTACTTGCCAGTTGCTTGGAAGGCCGCAATCACGAGCAATGCTTCTATGTCTGGACAGGTGTAGGCGGTAATGGTAAGAGTAAGTTGGTTGAGTTGATGAAAAAGACTTTAGGTGAGTATGCCATGAACTTGGCGGCCACTGCACTTACTCGTAAGCGCCCTGATTCAAGTGCAGCTAATCCTGATATTATGAGTATTAGGAACAAGCGTTTCATCTTCTTGCAGGAGCCTGATGACAGTGAACCGCTCAACACAAGTCGGATGAAGCAGTTCTCAGGTGAAGATGATGTGGAGGGTCGTGACCTCTTTGAGGGTCAGAAGAGTTTCAAGATTACAGGTAAGTTGCATATGATGTGCAACCGTCTGCCGCCCATTCACCAGCAGGACCGTGGTACTTGGCGACGTATTCGTGTAGTGCCTTTCGTGTCAAAGTTCGTGGACGAGACGGACCCTGACCTGAACCCTGCGAAGAACATCTACCCTAAGGACCCCACGCTTGATGCACGTATGGACAGATGGCGCACGGCTTTCCTAAGCCGTCTGCTACATGTCTATGAGCATGAGTACTGTAAGCGTGGACTGGCCCCTGAACCAGCGATTGTTCGCCAATTCTCGGATGACTATAAGGAGAGCTCAGACAGCTTTGCGAAGTTCAAGAAGGCTGTGCTCCGTAAGAATGAGAACACCACTGGTTCTGAGACCAGTTTCCAGGAGATCCAACGTGCCTACAACGCCTGGTTTGATGATATGGGTAAGCACACTGGTGCCAAGAAGCTCAAGCCCGATGACCTAGTGAAGCGCCTGGAGGACGAGTTCGGTGCCCCATCACTGAAGGGTAAGCAGCAGATTTGGCGGCACATTAAGGTGTTTATGAGTCCTGAGGCTGCGATTGAGTTTGATGAGTCTGGCTAATCACCTGTTTCAACTTCTCCAAATATAAAATACCATCCATAAGCTCCTCTTGAGCATGTTGTATCCAATCAAGCGGCGCTAAATCTGTTCGGTCAAGATTAGTACCATACTTTTTTTGACCAAACTCTGCACGACTTTTAAAGGAGTTAATAACGGCGGTCACCACTGAATCTAGTTCGCTCATGCTATGTAATTAATTAACGCAGCCATTAGGCCGCCTATCATGACAGCAAGAACTAACATTACTGAAAAGATTGTCCAACTATAGTCATTTATCTTTGTAACATAAAAGATGGCAATAAGTGCGAAAAATAGATAACTGATGAAGAATGCAGCTAATAGATAGTCTTGCAAAACATTTAGTTTCTTTTTCTCAACAGTTTTACCAAACTTTGCCTTATCCTCAACAAACTGTTGCTCATATGCATTGGTCTTGTCCTCAAGTGCCTTAATTTCTGTTTCTATATTGGCTTTTTCAGCCTTCTTGTTTGCAATCTGTGTATCTATATCAGTACTAGCAACAGGAAACGATGAAATAATAGTAGATATCTCATTAATCTCTCCTTGTGCTAAGTCCCGTTTTTTATTGAATAGATATGCGTAGTTTGCTGCCGCATCAACATTTGTATTGTAGAATTTATCTAATGTTTGCTGTAATGAAGAATTTTTTAAAACACACTCGTCTTTGTATATATTATTGGCGGCGGTCTCTGAACTGTTAGGTAAACATTTGGCGCTATTTGTAGCCTTTGTTTGAAGATATTTTGTTTTTTTCTCATCAAAACAGGTAAACAGATCTTTAGACATTTGCTTGAGTAAATCGTTCTGCCTGTCTGTACTTATCTTCATATACTCATTATCAAACCAGTTATACCATTGTGCATCACTATCATTTTTATTAATCTGTTTCTCATTAACTTTCATCCAATAATTTGTAGTTATCTTGCAGGACATATCTAATTAACCTTAAAATATTAAAATGATGTATTTATACATACATTATTTAATACTATAATAATTAGGCTTATCTAATACGTGCATTGGGATTAGCGCCCGAATTCTGAATATCTGCTCTATACTTATCTGCTCCTGCCTGTGCCTTACTGAGAAGGCTTGAGAGCCCACCCAATGCCTGGTCAGGTGCATTCTGCAACTTTGCTGCAGTGTCAGAAAGAAGCCCTTGCAACTCAGTATAAGAATTGTAGAGTGAAGGACAGTTCGGTGTCGGGAGAGATGCACTAAACTTGGGGAACTGACGTTTATTCCAGTATCTCTGGTCACGAGTGAATGCGGTGTATTGGGCACGGTTCACAATTGTTAATATGATGATGATAATTAGTGCAAAGATAAGTAGCCCAAGGAATCCCGTAGATACAACCCCCATACGCCACATACTTGTAAAGAGTGCAAGAGTTAATACACAGATAAAAATCAACTGGTAAACAAAAAGGGTGTCTGCACGATTACCAGAGGTCCACTGATTAATCTCATACTGCCTCTGAGCCACATCACGGTCATGTATTAAACCATCAGAATCACGCTTCAGACGATTTACAGGGTCCTGTCCCATACGCAGCAAATCACGGTTGCGCTGGTAATAGTAGTAAACGTTCTTCTGAGTATCCATGGCACGGGTCAAATCCCCCATAATTTTATTCGTGTTGCCATCTTTATTGTTGTTTATGGAGTCGATAATTGCATCAGAATTCTGCTTAATATAACTATCCAATGTACCTGCCGCCTTCTTTGCGTTTAGATCTTGGGCTATTGCCAAATCAAGGTTGCTTATTAAATCACCCATCTATCTAATCAGATTCATTATTTAATTATGTCAAACGCCGGAAGTTTATGTAGCCTTATATACATAGAATAGAATACCAAGTGCAACAATATCCATGAAGAAGTAGAAGCTGAGCAAATTACGATGAGCATTTGCCTTCTCTTTCGTGTATTCAACCATACGCTTACGAATCTCAACCGCCGGTACCTCCTTCTTCAAAATAGCAGCATGACCCTGTAAAACTGTAAAGTAGCTACTGATAGCTTTATTCAAGTCATTAATACGATTATCAAACTCCTTGGCACGGGTGTACTGGTCCTCTGTAATTGAATTCACCAACTGACTGAGGTCAAGTAATGCAGTATTAATCTCCTTGGCAGCGTCGGTGTAGGTCCGAACTGTAACTGCAATTGAAGGGCCAGAGTTCCCTGTACCAACTCCAGTTGTACCGGTAGTTGAAGTTCCAATACTCTCCACCATCTTGCGAATAGCAAATTTATAGCGACCCAAATAGTGGCAGTATTCAGAATTAATCAAACTTTTAAGTGTCTCAGTCTTTGCCACATAGGCCTGAATTGCAACATTTGCATCAATATTTTGCTGTTCAGGGGTAGGGATTACAGGTGTGGCCGGAATTATAGGGTTATTGCCAGTTTTTAATGCATTAATACGACCACTGATATATTCTGGCTTCAATAAACCACCGGGAGAGACACGTTGGCTATCACCAGGTGCTGAGGCCTCCATAACACCACCTGAAAAGCGTGTTGTTAGTTCACTATCTGTATATGTAGTCGGGGCAGGTGGGCAGCTAGACATCTATGATATTCCTCTATTTTTAAAAGTAAAAGAATCTCATATTAATATAGTCTATGTTACACTCGGCCTGTAAATTTCATAATAAGTACAATAGCCAAAATAACGGCACTGCTAATAACTATTGATACTGCAAAAGGACTTTGTACAATGCTGGTGATTAATCCAACAAAAGCCCCTCCCCCACCTTCCCCGAAAGAGGGTAGCTGCGCAGACCATGCCGTAGCTATTATTGTAGGTAACGGGCTAATATAATATATACCAAGTACCCCAACATATAGGAAAAGTAAAGTAAAAACAAGCAAAACAGGTACACTCTGTTTCTTGATTGGTCGCTGTATTAGACCCCAGGTCTGGTGATAACTTATTGCCTCACCATGTGTATTTAAGGCAGTATTACGAACCTGTGCCGTAGTATAATTATCTTTTTGCAACTCTAAATCTTTTTTCTTAGCCTCCAGCTCATTATTTGCTGTGGTTAAAAGACCCATTTTTTTATTGATGTCAGTTGCATTAATTATATCTTTACGTAAGTTGATTAGCTCATCAATTATATTACTATCATAATTTTTCAATTCTTGGTCGAGCTTCTTCTGTGTATCATAAAATTTGGTATCAGCACCAGAGCTCTCAACATATGCCTTGAAATCTGCCTTTGCTTTTCTCAATAAATCTAGTAAGCTTGAGTTTGGATCAGTCGGGTTATAAGGGGTTGTGTTAGTTGGGTCAAATCGTTTAATTTGATTTGCCAGTTTTGCCTTAAGGTCATCATATCTTGTTTGAAATGGGGAAAAAACAGGTGGCAATGTACCTGAGCTCGGCGGGGTTGCAAAATGTTCAATTATATCTGCAGGCATCCTCTATCCGTTAACTGTATTAAATACCGACAACTTGATACACTATGGATTCCCCAATTGTCTCACTTGGCCGAGTCACCTTCACAATATCACCGGGTACAATACCAAGGCATCGGGTAACAACATCTGCATGATAGCGCATAATGGGAAGCTTACCCTTAGAGTCACAATTAAGGGCCTCAAGAAGCTTAGTATGCTTCTCTTGATTAATCACCTCAAACTTCGGCTGCAGCTCATGGTCTAGCGGATTATTAACAAGACGATAGATATTGAAGAAGTAGACCTTCATCTTCTTGGTAATGAAATGCTTCAATGATGCAATATGGTGTGCATCTGTTACCTCGTCATTAAGCAGTACCATAAACTCTGCATTTGCTAGTTCCTCTTCAGATAGCTTGAGCTCATCAATAAATGACATCATCTTATTACGATTGAAGCGAGTCATATAATAAAGCACATGGCAGACCTGCTTATCATCTTCTGCCACCTTCTCTGCCCGGAAATCAAGTGAACCCTTGGCATTGGACATCAGCTCCACCTCACGGGGGCTAAAACGCTCAAAAGGGGTAATATTGTATCCACGTCGTGCAAGAAGACTGAGAGTGGTCTTGCGACTACGGTAAAGGGCATCAATCAATTCAAAGGACATTTTGGCTTACTCTACTAAGAGGGGCAGTCTTAAACTCAAATTTATGGGCCCTGCGCAATAACACTATCCCCTAACCAAGTTTATTAATCTCCGAGAGGGTAAGGGGGTTCAGTGGCGGAACTAGTCCAGCCACTAAACGCTACAGCGTCAGCGGTGCGGACTGGAAGTCCCCCTAACCAAGTTTATTAACTGTTACGGGTCCGCTAGGGGCGGCGGCCTTTGGTGCCCCCTCATTTGGCTCACTAAATCTAATTCTGGGACGTTCACGTCTAACTCTCAAGCCCTCACCTGCCGGTCTACTCGGCATCGGCTCACCAAGACCATCTGCTGTCATTGCCCTTGGTGTCGTATCAACTAAGATTGACGGACCAGTAGGCATCATCTGTTGTTGTGCCGCTACAGCAGCGGTTGCCAAAAGGGCCGGTTGCTGAACCGCTGTATTAACAAGCACTGACGCAAGTTGCTGCTGGGTTAGGGCCGGTGTTGCAGGAATAATCTGCGGGGCTGTGGTTGGTGCTCTACTACCCAAAACCCGTGTGGGTATTGCACCTGGCACAATCTGCACCTCCTGGTCATTACTGTTTTCGACGTTTTCTGAACCCTCCTCCTCATTAGACCCCTCAACCACCTTCTCATCTGATTCATTCGCCGATGAGGTTTCCCCGTTATATTGCACTGTCTGAACCTGCTTTGGGAGCTCCCTTGTCATAACACTACCTTCAGGGACGAGGGCTAAACCAGCCTGTTTAGCAAGGGCAGCCAAATTACTCAAATTGGGAACAATCTGCTTTACTGGAGCCGCTTCATTTGTCTCTTCTGCAGCTGATACACCATTAAATTCAGGGACCTCACTATCAAACAGACGGCGCTCGGGCAAGAGCACGGCGACCGCAGTCTCATCTACCTCAACCTTAGTGGTATCTAGCTTCTGCACCCCACTGGTGGTCATAAAGCGCATTCCAGTATTCATGAAGGTGGCCAATTCCTGGTCTAAAACCTTTAGGACATAGGGCATCTCAACCTGGACAATTGGAGCCGACTGCTTTCTAATAGGTGGAATCATCTCCAAACTCTCTGCAGTATTACCTGCAAAGCGTAAGGGGCCCTGACATAAGGGACAAACAGCTATACCCAACTTCTGGTTGAAAATTGGAATGGTACCACAGCCACTGCAAACCGGCATCTTTGTGCCATCAGACCGCTTCATGTAAGACTCCTGCACAAAACCGGCAATACCATGACAGAGAATTGTATCACGGTCCATCTCACCAATACGAAGACCACCCTCGTTTCCACGACCACCCGTCGGCTGATGAGTCTTCGCCTCCTTTCTACCGGTTGTACGTGCCTGCCACTTATCCTCCACCATGTGCTTCAAACGCATAGTATAGATTGGCCCAATAAAGATAGCCACCGCCATCTGCTTCCCTGTAATTCCATCGTACAGAATCTCATTGCCATAACGCTCATATCCATACTGCTTCTCTAAGATATCTCCAATCATCTCGGCTGGATTTCCCTCATTCATGAATGGGGTTGCATCACCAATACCACCGTGAATAGCTGCCAACTTCCCAAGCTGTTGCTCTAAGAGCTGGGCCATAGTCATACGAGAGGGAATACTATGAGGATTGACAATGATATCTGGGACGATACCTGAAGGGGTACTAGGCATATCCTCTGAGCGTATCATCATACCCATTGTACCTTTCTGGCCGTGGCGATTCGAGTTACCTGTAAAAACACCATCTGTAGCACCTATAAGTCGTGTATAGAATATTTCACTTGGCATTGAGAGACAATGAACCGATGGATGTGTTGTAGGGATTTTTTCAATAGCAGTGATAATTGTTTCTGAAGTGGTTGTTTTCATATAATATTTACCCTGTATATCTGATGGTTTTTTAAAAGTATATGTTGATTCATTTAATTTACGAACATAGAGGCGATGGTCAGCTGTCACTTTTATGGGACTGACCTCGTTATGAATAATAAAAATATCACCTTCATGTGCAAATGAATGAATACCAGATGGATGGTCGTATGTAATTTTACCATTCTGTAATGTGCATACACTATCAGTTTCATTAACATCTGCAATAGATTTCCAACCCTTAGTAGTGAGTACCTCATGGTCAGGGGTAAGACAGAACTTGTCGCCGAGCTCGGGTTGCCGGTCCTGAACAACACGCACCTTTACTAAGCGTAGGCCATTGTTGTTCACTGTAATATTAACTGATTCAACTACACCAGAGGTCCAGACCTTGGGAGTCATACTGGCATCCTTGTATTTGCCCTTCTCTGCCTGAATATAACCTCCAACAATTACTGTATCCTCATCAACATATTCACCAACCCTAATAATACCACGGTCATCCAGTTTCATGTAATCAAGACCAGGGCGCAGGTCGGTCCAGCCCCCGATTGTGGCGGGGTTCCCAATACGGGTCTTAACGCCAGTTTTTTCATCATTCTCCTCAAAAAACTCGTAGCTTCTGAAGGCGACACTGCGGAAGAGGCCCCGCTCTAACGAGGTTTTATTGAACACAATACCGTCCTCCTGATTATAGCCCTGATACATGGCTAATGCCAAGATACAGTTATTGCCATAAGGGATTTTTCCCTCGGCTGAATAATCATAGTAGAGGGTTCTCGTGAGAGGGGCCTCACCACTACAAAGGATGTGAACAGAGTTATCATAGCGGTTCTTCCAGTTTGTTGCGTAGATTGAGAGACCTTGCTTAGACTGTGAGCAACTGAGCTGGTTACGAGGGGACTGGTTATGATTAGCGAAGGGAATCATACTTGTCATTAAAGACATCATAGTCGAGGGATGGACCTCCATATGCGTGGTCTCAGCTACAATATGCTCCTTGTAACAGGCAATAAAGGTCTCATTATGCTCATAGGGGTCAATATACTCAAGGCATCCTACATGTGGAAGTAAATAACGTAAATAGTCGTCGGCTGAGGGTCTACGCTCCTCCTGGTCCTTAAAAGGGTCTTTGAACTCACTTGTACTAAGGTCAATATCTGCACGGTCTGGGTGGGTCCCAATAATTAGATCACGCCAACTTTTAGCTGCTGCAATCTTATCTACAGGGAGCTCTCTGTCCTCGGGAATAATAATTAATGGTCTTAGGGGACGCCCCTCATCTGTGAAAATAAATAGGCGGCGTTGCTGATAGTTGAATCCAAGTGATACAAAGGGGGGCAAGAAACCGGTGTGCTTCATTGCCTTTAGAACCGCAAGAAGAGATTTATGGTCGGCTGTGTACCCAATAATACCATTATTAAGGGCAACAGGAACGAAGACCGCCTTCTGCTCAGGGGTGACAGAGGCACAAGGTACAACGCCGCCACGTGCCCTTAGCCACTCTACAAAGCCCTCTGGTCGCATACCAGTAGAGATTGTGGTTAGAATACTCAGATTCTTTGTAATACCGATTGAGGCACCACCAGGGGTCTCATTCGTGCAGAAATAGCCGAACTGACTTGGATGAAGATGTCTGGGACTGGTAAGCTTCATACTGGTATCAAAGGCAAGAACAACACGGCGGCAATGACTCATGAAATCCAGATAACTGAGTCTGCTGAGCATCTGTAGAAGCCCATCCTTCTCCTCCCCCATCCCTGAGCCCCACTTACCCTTAAAGGCCTTCATTAACTTCTCAGTCATAAGGCCCTCTTTGAAGATTTTGGCTCTATTACCGTCAGCAAAGATATTGGCAAAGTTCATTCCACTGTAGATTCGGGTGTTCCAGTTGTACTCTAAGTCAACTGCGTAACTAACCTCCTTTTTCCATTGACTATAGATACCATTAAAGAGCATCTGAATTGAGAAACCACTGACTAAGCAGCGCTGATTTCTAATGTCATCACGACTGGTCTCATTATCGAATCCGTGCTCTACAAGTAGGATATTACGGACGCATTCGGCCAAATAGTTGGCACGTGCTCCAGGGGTATCAGCAACATGGATAAATAACTGATTTTTAAGAACATCAAGAACAGTGTACTCGGTGAAACCCTTAGTGACTGACTTCATATATTGTATAGCCATAGTGGTTGTTAAGAAGGGATATGCGTCTGTCATAGTGGGAATAAGCTTGTCCTCAAGGAATCGGGCCTCTGCCGACTCGGGGTCAGGGAAGATGAGGCGCATAATAGCCTCATCAGATTGAATCCCCATAGCACGGAAAAGCACGAAGACATTTACAGGTTTTCTGACAAAAGGAATGGTTGCGTAGATTGCTCCATTGCTACGCTTGATTGCAAAGGCAACACGTTTTACAATGCGGGTCTCGGGATTGAGTGAGCTAACTGAGGCGTAGACCGAGATTTTGGGGTCCGCCTTCATTTCACGGATATATAGGGTATTAAATGCAGGTTCCTGACGTGTTACAAGGACCTTTTCACTGCCACCAATAATGAAATATCCACCCGAATCGTAGGGACATTCACCAGCCTGTGTTAAAAACTGCTTAGGTTTACCATGAAGGTTGCAGAAACGGCTGTGTAACATTATGGGGATTTTGAAAAGGGGGACCTTATTGAAGGTTATCTCTCTCTGTTGAGGCTCAGTTAGTTCGCCTGTCTCCAACTTCTCAATGTATGTGATTCGTACTAAGATATCGGCACGAACCTGTGCCTGATAGGTGAGATTTCTTAGTCTGGCCTCATTCGGAAAAAGCACACGCACATCATTACCATTATCAAGTGAAACCACTGGGTTGCCGACCTCAACTGAGCTCCCATCCTGACCGCCGACAAATATTTCGACTTTGTACCTGTAGGTGCCTGTCTCTGGCACAAGGAGGTCTTTTAGAATCAAGATTGGGTTCTGAGTCTGGAATATCGAGAGCAGATCACGAGAGAGAAACTGGTCAAAACTGTCAATGTGATGCTTAGTATAAGGGTATTGCTGCGTAGTAAAGAAGGAATGCAGAAGTTTTCGGCTAACTCTGCGGCCGATATCAAGAGAAGTCATTAAATTAAATCTAATGACTTTCCTTATATTTTAGTTGGTGAATGAGCGCCTTTAATTAAGTTACAATGTTTTTATAAATTTCTCGTGTATTATTCTTATGGTGTTAATATAGATGTTGTAGGGGGCCCGGAACCAGAGCCACCGCTGCTAATATCAATTCCAAGTTGGCGGTTAATATCAGATAGTTGGTCAAAGTTTGGCACAGTAACCCCATGTGTCTTATAACTGAAACCAGGGTCTACAGGCGAGGGACTTGCGCCGGGAGCCATACCCTTCCATTGATACTGCATATCTGCGCCAAATCCAGTGGGATTAGTGCCACCAAAGGGGCGGAAAGCCATAGAGAGAGCTGGGTTGCCACCAGTGGTTTCACTCATACCAGGAACAATACTGGACAAGATATTACCTAATCCTGCACCACGCTGCTTTCTATTCTTGCGTGTAGAGCGTCGACCACCTTTAGCAGTGTAAGTGGTGGCACCGAGGGGGGTTGCACCCATTGGGACCACTGCATTTGAACCAAGGTCAGCGGCAGGCATAGGGAATGAGTCCTGCTTACTGCAGTTGGCGGCCGGTGACTCCCACATAATGTTATCAAAGCCCTTCATGACATAACCGGGATAAGAACCATAGGCTGAGGTACCGGCCGCTGATAATTCACCGGGAAGCCCAGGGGTGTTTGTGGGTGACCCTGCGCCGGTGGACCAACTGACAGGGGCCATACCACCACGTTGCATATTGGAGGGGGCATGGGGGTTCAGTGGCGAAGGCACTTCGCCACCAAACGCTGTGCGGACAGACTGTCCCCCACCCACACCCATAGCCATGGCCTGTGTAATAGTGGCCTCGGCGGCCTTGGTCGGCAGGGCACGTCCCATTGTACGCTTCCACTCTTTGGCATAGGCATTTGCCGCCGCAGACTTAGTGGTTTTCTTAGCTTTTACTGATGCAACCAATTTCTTAGCATGTGCATCCATATGCTCAAATGCACGTCGGAGAGCGGGTATGGATAATACCCCCTTCTTTCCTTTACTCTTACGTGTCTTAGCCATTACTACTATTAATGACGGTAAAAAATCTTCATTAATACTGGTATTTTATAAAAAGATATTTAAGGGAGTCTATTGGCAAGGGAGCCAAGGGTAGAGCGACGGTTATTAAGACGCAGACCATTATTTATTGTACTGGCAATGCTTGAGGTACCACGATTAGCTGCACCGGTTACTGTATTTACCACCTTATTTGCAGCATTGGTGACAGCTGTAGCTGTTGAACTAGCTGCATTGCTTAGAGTGGTTGTGATATCAGTAACAGAGGGTATATTAGGCACTGTAGGGACAGGTACGCCGGAGCCGAAATAGGACAATAGATACCCAAGTATAAAGAAGAGTGCAACCCCTATTACCAATGCCGGGGCAACAAATGAAGAGGTCTGCCATGTAGATAGACGGTATTCATCATAAAAGAGGTTGTAATGGTGCAAAACGCCAAAAATTAGGAGCAGGATTGCAATTACTGTTAATGTGATTGGCGCAAATCTAGGTATAACTGCAAATACCACTATGGACGCTAACACAATTATAAGAAGGGACGGCAGAAACAACTCCATTATCTAATGCTAACCAGCAATTAAATCTTATCAATCAAATCAACATGTGTAAGCATGTGTTTGCGACAGCAGTAACGCTTGAGCCCGAGTTCGTTTAGTGCTACATTTTCAGGGGTAACCGGAAGTGAAGTTGTATCAAGATACAGGATACCTGAACTTGCCTCTCCTGAGCGCTGACGGTACTCTTTGACCTTCTCTTGGTAGTAGCGCCACTTGTCAGCGAGGACCTTACCACAGGTGAAACAACGAATTGGGATAATCATTTGGCTTACTCTACTTATTGTGTGGTGTTGGAGGTCAATTTTTATACCCGACAATTTATACTTGGGTTGGGCATATGCGTTAAGTGTGGGCGAATTAGTATCCGGCTGTGGACTAGAAACAATATGACCAGTGTTCTTTTTTCCGGTGGCCTCAACTATCAGCGTAACAACCCCCTCAACACGGAGATCCGTCGTCTTACCAACGAGATTAACGTCCTTCGTGACCTTATCACGGACCTGACCAAGCGTCTTGATGAGGCTGGTACCCCTCCTCTTCCTGAGGAGGCTACTGTTGCCTATGCTAAGAGACAGGCGGCTGAGGCTGCTGCTTTAGCTGCCCAGCGTAATACCCTCACGGGCGCTGCTGCCTCTTATGCCCGGCGAGGCTAATCATCTGGTGTGGTGGTCAGCTTCTGGCACTGTCGTTGCCTTAACGACCATAATAGAATAACTATATCAATATAATTGATTGGATTAATCTATTACTTGCGATTGCGAGTTTTTCGTCTGCGACCACCAACGCCTAATGCTCTTCTACGAACATTAGCTGCCGCCGCATTTTCATTACGCCGTGTATTTCTAAAGGTTCGTGGTCTCTGGTCCTCAATTGTCAATAAATTGGCTACAAGTTGAGGGTAGGGTTGTTGATGTGACATTTTGCCAACATTGGCAGGAGAATAACCATACACATTTTTATTAGTTGTGTAAAGGTTATGATTTGTAAGCCATTGAGCGGCTGCAGTATTACCTATGCGCATAGCCTTATGTAGTAGGGTAGCACCTGTTTCATTACTTGATTTACCTGTAAAGATTGGTAATAAAATGCGATCGTATCTCTCATTCATTTGGAATACACCCTTAGAGTGTTTAATTAACCAGTCAGCATCTTCATTATTTAATAAACCGTTCTCGGCTAAAAACTCTGCGACAGGGGCAGTATCACTTACCTTTAGGAGAGCACGGGCAAAACTTTTAGCGGGTTGAGGGCCCATATTTCTCTGCGTGTTCAAAATACGGCGAATTGTGGTTCCATAAATATTTTTGGAGGCTGCACCGTGACCATGATTGAGTAGCCATGCAACTGCCTTCATATTCCCTGAACGTAAAATGAAAGACAGTGCAGTCTGCCCAGTATTATTTCTATATTCAGGGCGTATAAATTCAGCTAAAAGCTCTTCATCTACAGGGGTTTCTCTCCGATCAAGTAACATTGGTAAATGATTTAGAACTAGTTGTATATCGTCCTCTTGTAATAGGTTATTAACTAAGAAGAAATTAAATAATCTGCGTTTTCTACTTTCATCAGATGCACGAAGATTTCTGAGTCCAAGTTCAAGGAGGCTTTTACCATCAGGTTTTACACTAAAATCTGCACCTGCTGTGAGTAAGGAGGTTAATAAAGGAATTAATCTATTATTAGCGGACCATTGGTCTATAGTTGCACTATTAAACAATGTAGCTAAGGGACTCAATCCAGTGTGTGTGCTAATGCCGTTAGTATCAGCCCCATGTGCTATTAATATTTGAATAATATTTAATGAAGAATATGAATTCATCATATATGCAATTGGATTAAATGGGTCATTAACTGTTGCAAGACCAGCATCACGCTCCAATAATGTAGTAAAATAATGATTTACCAATGCAGGTGTTGGGTTTTCAATGTCAAGGTTATAAATGCCAACTATTTTTATTTTATTTAAAGCAATAATTAGGAGATTTGTTTGAATTGTCTCTTGTCCAATTCTAATGCTTCCTGGGGCACGAACATCTGCTCCCTTTTCAATGGCTAAATCAAATCGCAAATGAAACATACGAGCGATGTCAACATACGTAATACCATTATCTATGCAATATCTTATATCTGTATTATGAATAATGCCTCTACGTCCTCCATACCTACATGCACGTCTGAAATCCTCTAGTTTCTTGTTAAACTGAGTAGTAAACGTGTAATCTATTAGAAAATGAAGGATTGATACAACATCATTATATTTAGTTGCAGTATTTGGCGCAACAAAATTAGGGTCAGCCCCATGATTGAGTAAATAGGTGTAGAGTGCATGACCATAAGAATCATACAAATCTATATAGCTACATAACTCTAAAAGGGGGGTTGCACCATCGGGTGAAGCAACATTTAGCTCACATCCAGCATCTATTAAAAGTCTGCCGATAGATAAGCCATTTTCACGTACAAATTGCTCATCGCTTCTTGAACTACGTGTATTATTCATGCGAATTATATTTAAAATTAATGGATGCATTGTCTGGTCACCAATTCTACCAGGTTGCTTAACATCAATATTGCCTGTTAACAATACTTGCATGATTCTTGAACTCTGATGTTCAATGACTGCAAGTAGTGGACTTGTTTGCTTTCCATCCCATTCAATTGTCATAGTTGTGAAATCCGGGTTTTCATCTGCAATAAGTTTTGCGAACCGCCTGTCCCCTTCATGGCGAATACAGTATTCAACCTTTTTCTCTAAAGAGAAGGCTTCATAGCGGTTTTCAAATGCCGCCATCTGTGCAGCGTATGACATCTCTAATTACTCTTGATTTTTCTAATTGTGGATTCACTGACCTCCAGGCCCTCTTGATGTTTCAGTCGGAAGGCAATCTGCTTAATAGGCAAATTAGGGAACTTTAATAGCATATTTTCAATAACTTGCTTGTCTTCATCACTCAACCCTTTCTTCTTACTTTTAGGGGTAATAGGTGCTGGAATACGCTCAAGACCTTCAGAGGTCTGTATTAGTGGGGCAGATGCAGGCGACTCCTCTGGCGCTGCATGGTGCTTGTCATGACAAGCTGCGCACAAAACCATTAGGTTACTTGCTTTGTTACTGCCACCCTCTGCCCGTGGTTTAATATGATGTACCTCAAGCGACTTAGTAATAGCGCATCCGCAAAGTTCACATGAGTGGCGTGTTACGGCGCTATTCCACGCACTAATAGGGGCCTCTTCATCAGCGGCAGTGCCCAATAGTCTTCGACGAATTTGATGAGCCTTGTCAAGAAAAGTAAGAGGAACATCCATAGCACGGGCCACCTCAAGACCGTAGAGACTGCTGCCTTGACCTTCAGTTAGATTTCGGTGGTAGACAAGTTTGCCGCTGTAAGGGTCATATGCAACTTTTAGATGCCAGATTTTCAGGTTAATGGATTCAGGATTGGGAAGAGCCTTAGGAAGTTCATGAAGATGTGTGGCAAAGATGTAGCTACATTGACGCTCGGCGAACCATTCAATACCTGCTGCCACTAAGGCGGTGGCACTAACCGATTCTGTACCTGAGCAGAGCTCGTCGCCGAGAACAATGGAGAAGCGGTCTGCACAGCGCAAAATATCACGCATCTCACTCATCTCAACAGCAAATGAACTCAGACCAGCCCACAAATTATCTTGATTGAGAATACGGGTAAAGAGAGACCTATAGGGTGCAAGGATTAGACTTGTTGCAGGAACGTAGCACCCAGCCTGTGCCAGATGTACAGCAATACCAACAGATTTCATTAATGAACTCTTACCCGAGGCGTTCATACCATATACAAGCCAACCATTATTGGCTAGTTCAACATCGTGGGCCACGTATTCGGTGCGTGTAAGTAGACCCTCAATAAGTGGATGACGAAGGCCAGTGGCCTTAAAAGAGCCACCTTCAGTACTTTCTGTAATAGTTGGACGACACCAGCCCCTGTTTTCGGCCTCTGAGGATAGGCCAATACTAATATCAATAGAGGTGATGGCCTGTTCAAGCGGTGACCAGAGATGAGAGGTGGCTTGGCAAAATCGCTCACATACTACAGGTAATATAAGAGCGAACTCTGTTTGAAGTTTTTCACGTAACACAAGAATTTTGGCATTCATTGAATCAATCCATTTACTTTCAATGTAACCACCTCCTTTCTGTAGATGTACAGTAAACTCCTGTTGCTCCTTTTCCAAGCTCTTTAGTTTTTTACCTGCAGGGGTATTAATTGCACCTTTAAGAATTGACAAGGCGGTTTTTGTACCACGGAGCTCATACGGGGTTTTCTCCTTCGGCTCATATCTAATACCATTTTCAGTAGCAGCTATCTCTTTTAGTACAATGAGATATTGCTCTAGCTGCTCTCGAGTGTTCTCGAGTGCACTCTCGAGTGTGGCCAGACTTTTATGGTCTGCGCTTGGGAGCCAGGATTGTGCCCCTGCAGCCGCCTTCTCGAGATCGAACAAATTCTCGAGTGCATTCAAACACTCTTTTGCCCCCTCTGTAGATTGCCCCATGATTCCTAATACCTCAATAGCACCATCATATGATAAATGTAGTGCAATTATATCTGCTGCACTAATAGTAGAGCAGACCAGTTTACGATGAAGACGTGGAAGGTCGTAAATTCGCCTCAATCCCTTGTAAATAAATTTCTTATCTGATAATGAGAGAGCGCACATAGTATCCACCTCTTTCAGTCTCTGCTCAATAATTGTAGGGTCGGCAGAGGGGGTCAAAAGACGGGTGCGCAAAGCCCGTTTACCAAAAGGGGTTGTTGCAGTGTACTTAAAGAGTCCGAGAACCCCTTGGTCTGCATCGGCAATAATCTGTAGTTGATTGATGGCATGATTGCCGAGGAGCAGCATTGTATTCGGCGACCATGCTCTGTTTTGCTGTAATGAGTTAAATGCACTGGGTTGATAATCCTCTACAAATCGTAGAAGGAAGCAGAGAGCCAGTTCTTTTTCAGGGCTGTTCAAATCAAGATATTCATTAATGGGAAGAAGACTTTTAGGGCTGTAAAGACGGCGCAAATAGGCTTCACGTGGCTCTTGCGCCCTGAAGTTCATTGCATCTAGTGGACGAACATGTAGCGAATTGGTTAGATTACTGTAATCCAGTTGTTTGCGCCAAAAGGCTGTGTTCTGATTATTAGAGTAGACCACGAGCTCCCTGGGATTAAATACACTTAGAAAATGCAGGAGTTCGTCGCTGGTGAAGGCCTCGGCGGTCCCTCGGAATATGCCAGAGGTGGTGTAGGTGGAGCCTGTACTAAGGTCAAAGGTGGCCGCCGCATAGTTTGGGAAGGTTATCCAGAGGCCGACAATTATAGGGGCTGCATCTGTTGCAAGGGCCTCAATGTGGGTGGCAGGGGTCAAAATACGGGCCACCTTACGTTCGGTCACCTTACCCTGCTTATCTTTGTATTGATTTACAACTATAACAGTCCATCCTGCAGCGGTGAGTTTCCCCGCCCATTTATGAAGAACATAGTCTGGAAATCCCGCAAAAAGACCGTCATTATCATTCGGTGCATCTTTACGCTTAATTGTTAGCTGAATGCCGAGGAAATCAACAATCTCCTTCACATTCATCTCTGTTTTGCCATTTTCATATTGAATATCATATAGCTCATAAAAGGAGCCGACCTGGATAAATATGGCGACTTTGGCACCATATTCAGCTGTGTATTTTCTATAAAAATTAATATAATCCTGATACATTTATAGTATCGACTACTATTAAAATGCGCCTAACCCTTAGGCTGTGCCCTGAACATAAGAATCCATGTTACTGGGATTTGGAACCGGCTCAGGATTAGTAAATCCATTGACAATATCTTTCACTAAATATGCCGTTGTACAAGAGGGTATCTTATTCTTATTCATACAGAGTCCCGTTACACTACAGTAGCCGCAGCCATCAGCACGGCTACAGTCAGTTTCATTGAGGTCTGAGCATAAATCGGGCTGGGGTAAATTAGTGAAGGCCTCAACAGCAGCAGTCCGATATAATATTAATAAAATTATGAGTATTAAAGCGGCTGAAATCATAAAACTGGTTGACATATTCCTATTATAACATCTTTTTACTTACAATTACAGTATCAGCATACATCTGACGTAAAATATTCTCGGGTGCCTTGCTATTTGGCTTAATCAATTTCTTCTCAATTAAGGTCTTCTTAATCTGCTCTAGCGGCAATGTCTTCGACTGATTTATAGCATGACGTGTATGCTTCATCTTATGTTTGAGGGATTTTAGCACTAACTTACGGGTAGAGGATGCCGGGCGCCCCACTCTCTTCTTATTTACTATTACGGGCTGGGGTAACTGCTTCTTTTTCAATAAAACCTTTGTGCGCTTATTTGCCTTCGGCTTCAAAATAACCTTAATGGCCCCTGCGGCCTGTGGAACTGGTGCAGCAACCGGTTTTGCTCCAGTCGTATTTAATTCAGGCCCAGGAGGGACATTCGTCTTTTCGCCACCTGATTGCTTTGCTGCGGGATTCATTGTTGCACCAGTGTCAGTCACCTTCAGAATCTGCACTAACCCCTTCTCAACAGGCACAGGTGCACCGTCGGCGCCTCCAACCTTGCGAGTCCGTCGCTTTCTCTTGCCGCCGAAGGCGTTTGGCAGCAGCGCTGCTGAACCGCCAACAATAGGGGCCTCTGGCTCTTCCATGGTTCTTGTCGGGGCATTGACCTTAACAGTCTTAATATTGTCTGCCATATCTACTTAAACATTATTTATAATATAAGGTAAGGATCGCAAAAATTGACACCATGGAGAGTTCATCGCATAAGGTAACAAGCCAACAAACTACGATGATCCCGTCATTTCGCCATGTTCTTACGACCTATTTCAGCCAAAATGATGGCCGTCAAATTATCAGTAACCAGATTGAATCATTCAATCAATTTATTGAGAAGGATATTCCAGAAATCATTCATAATGTAAATCCTATTGTTGTTAAAGGGTCACCAGATACCCCACTTGCAGGTCCACGCTCCGCTCTCGCCTCTGTGATTGGTCTTAGTACCACAGCCGCAAACGCTTTGCTTGGGCCTCGTACGTTGGCTACGGAGGATGACGAAGAGCAGGACGAGACCCCTGTTGTCACAACCCCTTCAAAGACCAATAACAATGATTATGAGATTAAGTTGGAGTTTGAGCGTATTACCCTCAGGAAGCCGACAATCTTTGAGAACAATGGTGCAATTCAGCCCATGCTTCCAAATGATGCTCGTCTGCGAAACCTGACCTATGCTGCACCGTTGAATGTGGATGTGAAGATCACCACCACCTGTCATAACCAGACCACTGGTAATCAGGAGGTACGTACTCGTCTCTTCCCCAATGTGCATCTTGGCAAGGTACCTGTAATGGTCGGCAGCAAGTTCTGTCTGCTCAATGACCAGCCCCACATTCATCCAGGTCAAATCGGAGAGTGCTCAGAGGACCTTGGTGGATATTTCATTATTCAGGGTGGTGAACGTGCTATTATTAGTCAGGAGCGTATGTCAGAGAACCGTCCCTTCGTCTTCCGCAATAACCGTAACACACCACGTGATATGGAGGTTGTAGAGATTAAGTGCATTGGTCCTGATAATGACCAGGTCCCTAAGAGTAACGCTGTTCGCATTGTGTATCACCCTAAGAACCCTCAGATTCTGTTGCTTCGTGCCAATGTCCCTCGTGTTAAGACTGAGATTCCCCTCTTCATTCTCTTCCGAGCCCTTGGTGTTGAGGCCGACCGTGATATCATTGACCTAATTCTCGGCCCTGATGAGACTGAAACCACCTTTAACAGTGTTTTGGCCGAGTCAATTGAGGAGGCGGCAGAGGTACGGACACAGGCCGATGCCTATGCCTGGCTCTCCCATCATTTCATCACCTGGTCAGTGCGCAATCAGCGCAACGTGGCCATTAATGAGATTCTGGCCGAGGAGCTGTTCCCCCATATTGGTGGTGCTGACAAGGACTATGAGAAGGCCTGTTTCCTCGCCCACATGACCCGTAAGGTGCTCTGGGTGGCCTGGAATCGCATTCCTAATGACGACCGTGATGCCTATCCCAATAAGCGTGTTGATATCCCTGGTTTCCTTCTTGCCGACCTCTTCCGAAAGACCTTCTCCAGTCGTATGGTAAAGGATATTCGGGCGGCGCTCGGCAAGGAGATTCACAGTGGGTCCTGGAGGGCCAACAACAACTTTGAGGAGATTGTGAATATCAACAACATTCAGAAAATCATCAAGAGTACAATTATGGATGTTAACCTCAAGTCGTCAATGGCTACAGGTAACTTCGGGTCTCTGAAAGTGGGGGGTGCAGCCAAGATTGGTGTTAGTCAGGTGCTCAATCGCTTGAACTACATGTCGGCCATCTCACATTTGCGTCGTATTTCAACGCCAATTGAGAAGACCGGTAAGCTGATTGCACCTCGTAAGCTGCACAACACTCAGTGGGGCTACATCTGTCCTTGTGAGACTCCAGAGGGTGGCACTGTAGGTGTAGTGAAGAACTTCAGCAGTACCGCATTTGTGAGTATCTTCAGTAACCCAGGCGTTGTCCGTGATTTCCTTGATACCATGGGTACTCTGCGACCTCTTCGTAACACAACTGTTAGTGAGAAACAGGCTGAGACCCGTGTCTTCCTGAATGGTGCCTGGATTGGTACACTCAAGGCGGCCGATGCTACACGCACAGTTAACGCCCTTCGGGATGCCAAACGTGCTGGTATTATCCACCGTTATACAGGTATTGTGTGGAAGATACAGTTCAAGGAGCTCTGGATTACCACCGAGGCCGGTCGTGTAATTCGGCCGTTGTACTATGCCCCCACTCTTCGTGAAATTGCCGCCGATAAAACCGGTAAGATGAAGGCCGAGCTACAGGCAATTACTGAATGGAACAAGATGCTGGAGTGGGAGACCCCCAGCGGTAATCACCTTATTGAGTATATCGATGCTGGTGAAACCGAAGGGACCTTTATCGCCATGATGACGGATGAATGTATGACCGGCGGTTCATCACACACTCATGCGGAGATTCATCCCTCAACAGCACTTGGGGCACTAGCAAGTAACATTCCTTTCCCTGACCACAATCAATCGCCACGTAATGCATACCAGAGTTCTATGGGTAAACAGGCGATGGGTATGCATGCCCTGAACTTCCAGGAGCGATTTGATGCAATGGCCCACGTCCTCTGCTACAATGAGGTACCTATGGTCAGTCCCTTCATGAGTAGGGTCTATGGTGCACAAAGTCTTCCCGCAGGTGAGAACATTATTGTCGCTATTATGACCTACACAGGTTACAATCAGGAAGACAGTAATATGATGAATCGTGCAGCACTTGATCGTGGTCTCTTCCGCAGTATCTTCTACCGCACCTACAAAGATGAGGAGCGCAAGAATCAGTCATCTGGTGAGGAGGAGCGGTTCTGTCGCCCTGACCCTGCAGTCACGAAGCAGATGAAACATGCCAACTATGAGAAGGTGGGCGAAGACGGCTTCGTGCCTGAAAACACCTATGTAGGCCCTGATGATGTGCTTATTGGTAAGGTGGTACCACTGCGTGTTCCCACTGGAACCGTTGTTCCTGCAGGAGCTAAGCGCTATCGAGATGTCAGTCGTACCCCACGTAACAATGAGGTGGGTTATGTAGACAAGATCTACAAAAACCGCAATGGTGAGGGCTACTCCTTTGTCAAGATTCGCACACGTCAAGACCGTGTTCCCGAGATTGGTGACAAGTTCAGCTCACGCCATGGACAGAAGGGTACTATGGGGATGATTGTCAACTCTGAGGACATGCCTTATACAGCGGGTGGGATGGTTCCTGATATGATTATCAACCCTCACTGTATCCCTTCACGTATGACTATTGCACAGCTGATGGAGACCCTGCTTGGTAAAGCCTGTTGTATGGCGGGTACCCTTGGCGACGGCACCCCTTTCAATACAGTTAGTGTAGATAGCATTGCGAAGATTCTGCGTGACGAATATGGAATGGAGCCCTATGGAAATGAGATTCTCTACAATGGGTTCACAGGCCGCATGATGGAGACCGCCATCTTCATTGGCCCCTGCTATTACCAGCGTCTGCGTCACTGCTCTGCGGATAAGCTGCACAGCCGTGCCTCTGGTCCACTTGTGATGCTGACTAGGCAACCTGCTGAGGGTCGTGCACGTGATGGTGGTCTTCGCTTTGGAGAGATGGAGCGTGACTGTGTTGCGGCTCATGGTATTACTGAGTTTACGAAGGAGCGATTTATGGAGTGCTCAGATGCCTTCCCTTGCCATGTCTGTCGTGACTGTGGTCTTATTGCGATTACAAATCCTGAGGCGGGTATTTGGGAGTGCCGTGCATGTGGTAACACCACCAACTTCTCGGCTGTGCAAATCCCTTATGCAAGTAAGCTGCTTATCCAGGAGCTGGAGACTATGTGTATTGCGCCCCGCATTATGACGCAAGGTAAGCTAATTACAGGTAAGGCTGCAGCTGCACAGCGGAAGATTGAGATGGTGCATCTCAATAAGGCGTAGAGAGAATGGATACTAAACAAAAAAATGATGTAGGCGGGGGATATTTTTTACTGTAAGCCAAATGTATATTCTCTGGACAACAAACTATAAGAGCTTCAAGCTCATCAACCAAGCCAATAACGATATCTTGGAGTTTAGTGGCCCAGATAAAGCGGGTCACGCACTAGTAGGGGATACTGTTAGGTTTGTTGATGATAGATGCGAATTAATTAAACGGACACAGCATCCAAAACTCGCTGGTGTCCTCCAACTGAGCAGTAAGACGATTTATGGCATGACCAGTAGGAATGTACCGATTTATCTGTTTATTCCGTTTGACCGGCGTTATCCACCCATGAGGGTTGGGTGTAGTGAGAAGGACCGCTCCGTTAATCGTATTGCTTTAGTTGACTTTGCAGACTGGCCTGAGAAAGAGCATCTTCCTCGGGCAAATCTGGATAGGGTTCTTGGACTAGCAGGGGATTTGGCTATTGAACGCCAGGCATTGGCTCATACAGCGAGTCCTTGGTATAAGCAGACCCTTAATATTCCACCTCGTGATCGCCGGTTTACCAGTCCAAGCCGAATGCATTTGGATGAAGGCTGGAAAGTTGTTAACATTGACCCAGAGGGATGTCGTGATATTGATGATATTATTTGTATGAAACAAAATGGAGAGAAATGGACAGTTATTATTGGTATCTCCGATTTGACAGAGGATGTTCTTGAAGATGGACCATTAGATATGTATGCACGTAAGACATTACAGACGATTTATGATAATGGCAGGGCTGTGCGACCTATGTTACCTGAGGTCTACTCTGAATCGATGTTCTCTCTATTACCTGGTTCACCACGCCTAATTGTTGGTCTGGAGTTGAAATATATTCCAAATAATGATGAGGGGTTTAGAATTACGGATTGTGTATTTGGAAAGTACAGTGTGGTAAATAAGCGCTCATATACTTATGATACTATTAGAGATGCCGATGACTTTCCTGTGGCTACCTTGGCTTCGTTTGTTCAGGAACTTGCAGGAAGGGAACTGAGTGATACACATGACTGGGTTGCAGAGCTAATGAAATTCTACAATCTACGGGCGGCTGAGCTTATTGCGGGGAAGGGCGGTGTTCTTCGTGTACATGGGGGACCAAAGGCTGAGCGCCTAGCAGGTCTTGACCCCGAGTTAGCGGAGCGTTTGGCCATGTCAGCGGCAAAATACGATTTGCAGGGGGTGCATTATGGATTTGGATGGAGACCCTATGTACAGGTGACCTCTCCTATTCGCCGTTATTGTGATATGATTAATCAACGAGTACTTGTAAGGGTACTACAGGGCTTAGATGAGCCACCTCTCGAGAGGTCTGTTCTCGAGTGTATGAACTGGCGCTCAAAGGTGACCAAACAGTTTGAACGGGCATGTACCTTTATGGATTTGATCCAGAGCACTCGAGTGAGGACTCTCGAGTGCACTGTACTTGATACTTCGGGAGATAAAACAAGACTATGGGTTCCATCATGGTCTATGGTTATCAAGGTTGCAGCATGTGATGTGCCTATTGGTACAACTGTTAGTGTAGAGTACTTCTATAACGCTGCACTAGTAAATTGGAAGGAGAAGATGGTCTTTAGTCTAATTGATCCCAGTCAAAAGCAAATTTAATATTAGGGAATTTATCTTTGAGATTGTTCATAACTGCGGCCTGATAAAAATACAGGTCTGTTGCATCAACCGTCTTATCTAAAATCACCTGCTTAACCCTATTTTTGGTTGCATAAAAGGTCTTGTATTTCGGTGGTAACAATAATACTGCCTTAATGTATTTGGGGGATATTTTACCTGATACAAGTAACTCATTAATATGGAACGTCCTACTCTTTAAAATGAATTTACTCCATGTCCTCATGTTCTCCTCATATGATTTAGTTTTATCATAGTCAATTGTATGGCCCTCTAGTTTTTTCCCTGCAATCCATAAATTGGACAAGTAACACTCCTTATTTTTCTTATTACAGATATTATCTATTAATTTCATATCAAATAATATAATCAGTTGTTGATTAATTACATTTACATTATTGTAGGTATAATCAGGGTCAAAAATAAAGCTCAAGAAGTTTTTATCAAACTGGATAAGGTTGTCCGATTTTTTGGACGCTGGTTTAGTAAGAAACTTGACATTATTATATTTATACACACCTAGCCCCGTATTTGAAGAGGGGCGTAAGCCCTCTTTCAAAATCCCCTCTAAATGTTCGGGATAGGTCTGATGTACAAGGTATTTTGGCATAGCTGGAAAACGAAATCTCTTTGTTCTCCTATATCTTGGTTTTCGAACCCTCTTTGTAGCCCTCATTACAATTACTTAAGAAATAAAATCAAGATACTATTAATGGACGAATATCTCGAACTATTAGAGAATCAGCCAATTGAAAAAATTAATGAGGCATGTTTAAATGAGTTTACTATGGGCCTAGTTCAAGGTGTAGTTATGGGAATGATTATCACACTTTTTATGTGGTTTTGTTACAATAATCAGATGCGCAGGTAAAGGGAGTCGGGCACAGCAATATCACGAATAAGTAGTGGCTGGGCCTCAGCAATCTTTTCAAGTAGCTTGACATCCGCCGTGAAAGTGGCAAGGGAGTTCAGCTCCTCCACAATATTACTCAGTTTGAGCACAATCTTTGTAAGGTTACCCTCAAACAGCTCATAGCTTTCACAAATCTCCTTTGTCGGCCGACCATTGAGCCAGTCATACGCCACATTTACCATTAGTGGGTCAAGGAGCCAATAGCGGCGATCAGGATATGGCTCTACCTGAGGTGTCTCGCACTTCCAGAGACCCATCATAATTGTATCCAGTTGGTCATAGACACGAGCCAAGGCCTCCGTAGGCATATCTGGCCGTGCCTCCTCATCATTCTCAGCAATAAAGGCTGCAAGTAGGGCCACCAACTCTGTGGCACTAAGACTGTTAAGGGCCCCTGAGAGTAGTAGATTCGGCATAATAAGTGAATGCCCCTCATTAACCTCGGTTGCAAGAACCCCCATTGGCGTGAGTGTCTTCAGGTCATCCTCCAAGAAACCTGTATGGCGCAGGTACTCCAACTTGGGGGCCAACAGTGTCATGGGGTTGGTCAGCTCAGCCTCCTGGGCCTTATACATTGCCCTGTTCCGAGTAATTTCCGCACAAAGGGCCTTGTATTTCGGCCAAATCTCCTCGGCCTTTGCCCATGCAGGACCGAAGTGCTTATTGTTCCATTGGTCCAGAGCCCGTTGGTTTACCTTCCGCTCAGCATTAATGGAGGCTTTACAGGCGGCCTGTAAGTTGTCCTTAACTGCCATTTCAGCGACCATAACAGGGGTAAACTTGTTGTCCTCCATAAATTTATGAAGGTCTTTCTCACCCTTATTAACCTCTTGTTGCATGACACGAATATTGTGCTGCTGCTGCTCATACCAGTAGCAGTTCTCAATCACTCGTAGCCACATATCATTTCCAGCGTGGAAGGTTTTCAGAATAAACTCGTAGCTGAAGGTCATCTTGCTCTGAATCTGTGGCATACCCGAGCAGAGTGTTGACTGCATCTCTTGAGGGCTAAGTGGCTCCCTTGCAGGTAGGTAAAGAACGTGTCCACGTACATCCTTACCACGACGCCCAGCACGACCGGCCATCTGAATATACTCATCGGTATGTAGGCAACGTAGACCACCAGTGTCATGCTTCTTCAAATCCGTGAAGACCACCGTTCTAGTCGGCATGTTAATACCAACAGCAAAGGTCTCAGTTGCAAACAGTACCTTTACGAGCCCCTTGCTGAAGAGAATCTCAACAATCTCCTTCAAAACCGGCAACAGGCCACTATGATGGAAGGCAACCCCCTTTTCAAGAAGAGCCCTAATGGTCCAGTATTGACTGGTCTCTTGCAACCCCTTATGGTTTCGTAGATGGTAATCAATAATGTGTTTAACAGCTGCAGTGTCGCTACTATCAATGAGCGAATCCTGAATTGCGGCGGCATACTCCTCACATTTAGCACGACTGAAGACGAAGAACAAGGCGGGAAGAAGGTCCTTACGCTTTAGGGCTGCTACGCATTCATTGAGTTGATGTACAAAGGAATGAATGCGAAACTTTTCGGTGGTAACTGGGACACCGTGTACCATCTCAGTGCCATGACTTGCGGCGGCGGCTGTGGCCTTTGCCTGGGCCACCTCTTGCTTACGTCCAGAGGCCGCCTGTTTACTGTCCCTCTCCTTGAGCCAGTCTTGGCGCTTTGCCTCGGTCCACTTCCTGTAACTGTTAGGGTCAAAGACCTCGCTGCCATTGGCCCCCGTGGCCATAATCTCTGTTAGCGCCAGTTCACCATCTTGGAAACGGGCAGCGTAATGAGTTAGTGGAACAACACGGTGAGTAGTTGCAATAAGAGAGATTGGTCGTTGCCGAACAGCGCCAACCCACTTTGCAAAGAGGTCAGGACGTGCAATAGTTGCAGAAAGAAGGACAAGCTTCACCTCAGGTGGCAGGAGAATCATAGTCTCCTCCCAGACCTGTCCACGCTCCTTATTGTTGATATAGTGACATTCATCAAATACCACAGCATCAAGACCCTCAAGAGAGAGATTGGCGGTGAGGCCAAGAGTGGCCGTTGTAGTGCCCTGCTTGTAAAGCATGTTGCGCAGAATCTCAGTGGTCATAACAATTACGTCAGCATCAGGGCAGAACTTAATGTCTCCTGTCATAATACCGACCTTGGCCTCGGGAAAGGCAACCTTTAGGTCATGGAACTTCTGATTTGATAGGGATTTGATGGGGGTGGTGTAGAATACACGACGGCCTCGGCGCAATGAGTGAGCAATCTGGTATTCACCAACAAGGGTTTTACCAGAGCCCGTCTTGGCGGTGACTAGAACATTCTCATCACGGTCAATTGCTGCAATGGCCGCAATCTGGAAATGGTCCAATGGATACGGATATTGTGCCGCAGGATTCTCGGGCATTAGAACAGCATCAGTTGGCTTGATAACAGTTAGGTAGTCGGTCATTTTAATTTGGCTTAGTATCTGTCTTTAGGTCCGCCGACAATCAATTTTAGGGGGAGCGTAGTTATTCTACAAGTTCGCCGATTACAAGATATTCACGTCCATCAATTTCAATTGGATGGTTGCCATCATCATCTAAATCAACATACATCTGAAGAGAGATTTCTGCATTAAACTCATTTGTAGGTAAATATCTACCAATAAACACTCTCTCCTGTGCATCATATCGTAACTGTACATCCTGCATACCAAAGAATGCAACTGTATCGTCTTGATTTGCCATATACCAGGCAATTACTTCATCGGGATAATCTCCTCCGTCAAGATAAACCTCATTATTATTATTGTTATTGTTATTATTATTATTATTATTGTTATTATTTACATTCATATTACTGTTGTTATTGTTATTATTATTATGTCCTTCCCCTTTTAATGTAACCTTAAATTTAAATGTCGGCCGCTCCTCGGCGCCGCCACGGCGTCTATTACGCCTAGTATTACGTCTATTGCGCCTATTACTACGCTTATTCGTACGCCGTCTATTTGTCTTTCTTCGTGGCATTCTATTATTATGGCTATAAATAAATAGAGTATGGCCGTAGCAGTGTTTAAGAGTGGTCCAGTAATCGGAGAGGCCGTGGCGTCAGAGGCAGATGGCGGAATTAGACTAAAGGTACATTTTACAAAGCTACCCGCAGGTAAACATGGTTTTCACATACATACGGCGGGGGATTTACGTGGTGAAGGCTGCATGGGGGCCTGTACTCATTGGTCAAAGGAGAAGACGGCACATGGAGATTATGGTAAGGGTCATACAGGGGATTTAGGGAATATTGAGCCAGGGCCAAATGGCCAGTTCCAGCGCACCTATTTAATTAAAGGGGCTCACGTTGAAGAGCTATGGGGACGTACTCTTATAGTACATGCCGACAAAGATGATCTGGGACATGGGCCTCATGATGATAGTAAGACAACTGGGCATTCAGGTAAGCGTATAGCCTGTGCAATCTTTGGCAGAGCACAAGAGTGTGGACAGAAGGGTGGTGGTAATAGTCAAGAGAGTGGTGGGGTTGGTTTAGGAGTACTATTAGGGGTTGTTGGGACAGGGGTCGGATATTATTTGCTTAAGAATAATAAGCGTAAGGGCAGATAGAGATGCTCCAGTTTGCAGGTTTGGCTGCAATTCTTAATACAATTTTGCCAGAAGAGACTACTCAAAAAATCACTAATACAATTGGCGAGTTTTTCAATAAAAGGGTGGATAGTCATATGACCGAGCCATTGAATAAAACCTTCAAATTTGGGTGGCTAAACGGTTATGCTGCAGGATTTGCCTCGGGTGCGGCGGTTGTTATCGGTGGTATGTACTATTATCGTCGCTCAAAGGCTTTGACAGGCAGCCACACGGCTTCCGATTCCGAGCATCAGTGAACATGTAGGTGAGTACAGAGGCCGCAAAACTGGTGCTGAAACATCCTAAAATAAAAAGTGGCTTACTAAGCATCTTTTTGTTTTATTACTTGCACGTTCAGCTTAGGCTGGAGGTCCACTTGCCTCAAGGGGGCGAATAGTCTTCTTAATCTTTTCCTTGTACTCTGTCATATCAGTTGTATATAGGGTTGCGGCCTCCATATTAAGAGCACTGGCAGGATTTGGCTCCGCCATAATCGCTAGAATAGAGAGAAGGGCCTTAGTAACATTTAGAACAGGGGTCCACTTATCCTTGAGGATATCCAGACAGATATCACCTGCTGCGTCAACATTAGGATGGAACATACCATTCGTGAATTGGATTTTTGGGGGACTGAAGGGGTAGTTGCTCGGGAACTCAATTCGCAGTTTATATACAAGTCCCTCGTAAGGGGTACCCTCAGCCCCTGTAATAGTTGCTGTCCAATGATTGAGGCTCTCTTCACTGCAGCTCACCGTCATCTTGAGTGAATCGGCTTCAGACTGTAGGGACTTGAATTCGGTAAGGATACGCTTAGTATTAGACATGTTGGCTTGTGACCTTTAAGTTGGGCTGCCAAGGGGGGTTCAAATTTTTGTCAGTTAGCATATCGCAGCGTCCAATCCTTGGCAATTCTATTAAATTCCGTCCTATTACGTTCATACAGATCTGCAGCCTCAGGTACAAGAGGATCCTTAGGGTTTGGGTCACACATAAGGGAGGCAATAGAGAGCAAAACCTTACTAATAGTAAGTGCAGGGGACCACTGGTCTTTTAAAATGTCCAAACAGATGGCACCCGAGGGAGTAATATTTGGATGGTAGATACGGGTAACAAATGTGACTTTGGGGGGTTTAAAGGGGTAATCAACTGGGAAAAGTATGTTTAATTGGAAGAAGCCACCTTGATAAGGTGAATCGGAGGGGCCGATAATCGTACCCTCCCATTCAAATAAGTTATCACCTTTTGGACCGGCGCTAATATGAGTGGGAGGATCTTTCTGCAGATCTGTAATCTCACGACGTATACGGTTCATAGCCATCTTTTTATTATTTAACGCTTAAAATACTTTAATATGAAGTGGGCACTAATTGTTAGGGCTGCCGTTGCCACACATCCAGTATAATATCCATGCGTAAACCCATCATTGTAATATTCCATAAGTTTGTCTGGCAATTTTGAACGCAGGTCATTAAATGTATCGGTCATCTCTTTCAACTGAGTCCGAGTATTTGAGTTTAGGCGCTGTAAATATTTCACATAATCAAACGCCTCCTTTTGACAACTTTTACAATCCGGATTTGGATTAACACATTCACACTCCTCATCCTCTTGTATAGGGGTCAACATTGAGGGAGGCGACCTCAGCTCAGGTTCCTCGTGTTTAATATAATCATGTAGCCCATCATATGTGAGATGCACATCATCAGGGATATGGACAATTGGCTTGGCCTCCATTACATGTTAATTGCTAAAAACCTTTAACATATAGTAGAAATGGCATCACGTTGCGTTGGACGCACATTACGCAGACGCTCATATAATCGTAAGAGTTATACACGTAAAAATGGGGTTCATGTCCGTCGTGCACATGTAACAAGTGCATGTATCAAGAATCAGGGGGAGCGGGGGAAATGGACTGCCAAGCATGGCTCTAAGGGTATTGGACCCTTGAAGCCTGGTAAGTTGAAGGTGCATGGATATAGCTCCTCTAAGAGCACTGAAGAACGTCATGCAGCCTTGAAACGTGCTGTTAATGCGTACGGCGCATTAACAGTATACCGTATGTTACAGGCTGTTGCCACCTACTCTAAGCGTACTACACCGGCTAAATCCCATATCTACATGTCTGACCGCAACTATATCGGCCAAAAATATGGATTTAAGCACGATTAACGAATACGGTTAATCTCATCAATAATTTTATCAAAAAGCCCATCAAAATAATCAGTAAGCGTAATCTCCTTACCATTATCGAGCCCAATAATAACATTCTTGTTATTGTACTCAACCGCACTTATACGATCACGGTGAACGTAGAGTTTGCGATTATTGGCACTATCCTCAAAGATGAATGAACCTGCACGGATAGTAAAGTCTGTACCATTAAATGTAATATTTTTATTGATAAGAGTTGCCATTTCAATGATTTAATAAATCAAACCAACTTTAAGTTATAGTGAGTCAATAATAAGTGCATAAGTCTCTTTCGGACAGTCCATCAACTGAACAATCTGATTCTCCGTTAAGAAAATCAGAATTTCATTATCGGTCCGTTCCACTGACAGCACACGACTTTTAGGGACGAAGACCTCCTTCTCATCACATTTATTAGCGAAGCGCATACCATTAGTGGTTATAGTGATAGTTGGATTATAGAAGGTAAAGGTGTTCACAACAGGCATTCTAAACATCGGCTACATTATACCTTTAGGATATGTCTGTGTCAGTTACACCAATAGAGGAGACCAAAGGGCCTCCACAGGCCTCATTGGCAGTTCAGACCTTTATGCACGGCTTCTCGGTTGTGGCGGGAACGAAGCAGTTCTTCTTCCCTTATCGTGTCATACAATCTATTAATTTGTCCAGGGCTGAAAATGGCGGTCATATCTTGCATATTAAGACGGACACAGAGAAGATAAATCTTAATAGTCATGTTGCCCTTGATAATGAGTTCCAGCAGATCTGTCGACATTTTTCGTGACCGGTAATAGAATGGTAAAGCCTGTTGCATTATTGGGAGAGGGTCTCGGTACATTTGCGCTTATTATGGCGATTATGGCCTCAGGCAGCGGCGCTATCGTAACTGGTTTAACACTTGCTGCTATTATGTTTTTAATTGGCGGTGTAAGTGGTGCTCATGTGAACCCGGCAACAAGTGTTGCTATGTTCTATAATGGCTCTCTTTCTTTGACGGAGTTAATCTCCTATATAGTTATGCAGGTTTTAGGGGCTCTTGGGGCTGTTATGTTGTATAATGGAACACGTGCCTAATAGTACGATGTAATTAAATTGCGGACATACTATTAGATGAGTGGTGATAAGGTCACTGGGTTTAACCCTACATTTAAGGGTAATGATAGTTTTAAAGCGCTTTTAGCGCAAATGGCGTTGTCAGATGCCAAACATGATTTTGAGAAGAAAGGGGCATTTGACATAAATGTTGAGAAACAGCTGCGGTTTGGGTTGCCGTTTTCACCCGATTCTGTAAAAGCGCTTGAAGAGGATGATCTGTTTGGTCAGGTTTTTACTGAGAATCGTGAGGCGCTTTTCGCAGAATTTGCAAGGGAAAGTGGTTTTCCATATACTCTTAAGGTAAAATATGGCGAAGAGGGGTTAGCTACACATTCCGTAACTGGTATGCGTATTTATGACAAAGAGGGCAATATTATTAAGACTGGAAAGGAGATTATAGAACGATTAAATCTTAATAATGCGAATTTTATTGTAGACCTGGATGCTATTGGCTTTATGACTGCACTAAAAACAGGTCCAGTTGCCCCGTATACAGTTAAGTATTTACTTATAAGCGAGAGCTTTAATGACCCTGCAAATCGCCAGGGACTTGATAATGCTGTATTCAAACCAAAGGGTAAACCCTCAGGGATTACTGTAAGTGGACTTTTGCAATATGGGGGAAGTCCAATAATCTATAGTAATTGGACAGATACTATTCAGCAGCACTACAATGATTTTTATAGTAAGTACACTTTCCAGCTTAGTCCTGTACTCGGGCCGACTGATAAAGAGAGTAATGTATCATTAACAATTACAAAACCGACTGGAGATAAAATATTTATAGATGATCCAAAGACTGAAAATGCAATAGGTGCTATTAAAGCAAAAATAACATCCTTTATTGCATCTATACTTGGCAGAAAAAAATCTGCTCCTCCACCCACCCTTCCTGAGTCAGAGTTGTTCAAAGCCAATGTAAGATATCAGCAGAAGCGTTCGGGTGATTGGCTACAGGCCTTAGCAGTCCAAGATATAGTGAATCGAACATTTATTGATAAAAATGGGGATGTTGCACCTGTAACGGGTGAAACCTATTTTGTTACACATGATAGAATTGCCCTTATATATGCAATAATAACCGGTGTCAATGCGATTTTTGTTCATAATATTAACCCAAAAGATAAAAATCGTGAACTTGCAGGTACCAGATGGGTCTATCTATTTAAGGCAATTAAACCAGCGCCAATACGGGGGGCTGCTCCAATCCTGCCGCCACCTGATGTTGAAAAAGTATTATTAAGGGAATATAAAGCTAAAAATGATGAGATTACGAAATTTATAGTATATTTAATAAGGGAGGGAAAGACCTTTACTGCCCATTTAAACAAGTTTTATGGCAATACTGTTTCTAAATTATGTAAAGAGCTGTTGGCAAAGGACGCAACAAATAATATAACTGATTTTACTAAAAAAATCAGACAGATATTACAAATATTAGCTTTATATATTTTTGAATGTAATACAGTACCTAACTATACATTTTTATCTAGACAAATACAGAAGGGGTCAGTTTTAATAAATAAAATAAATGTGTCGTCATTAAATGAGAAAGACCGAACTATTATTAGGGGTTTTGATTATCAATATAAACACATTAAAGGGCTATTTCCAGAATTAAATACAAAAAATTACGAGCAGTATATTACTAAGAAGGCTTTGGATGAATTTAAGGGCAGCGAGATTTATGAAGGTATTTCTGCAATTAATGCAAGTACTGCCATAAAAGATTATGATGGGCTATATTATATTAGAAACAATTCATTTAATGGATTTGATATATATGAAATTCGTAACAAGGTCACTTCTACATTTGAAAAGGCTCTACGTCTACCTTATTTCGCCGCAATGACCGATGCAAATGAATTTCCTATGCGCCTACTACTTTTGAGTCTTGTTCAGCTCTGGACCAGTTCACCTGATCCAAAAATTATGCAGATTTTTAATGAAAAGATTAAAAATGGACTTGGTCTAGATGAGTCGGCGATTTTTAAATTTACTACCGAAGAGCACGAGGTCTCACAGATATTGATTAATATGGAGAAAGGATGTAATACCTTAGCCGCATATCATTTACATAATGACCCTATCTTCCGTGGAAGTGGGAATACAAATCCAATTATACAGTATTTCTATAATAATATTCCCAATGAAGCTATGGAGGGTGGTGGTATACAGGCAATCACGCAGGTTTTGCAACCAACTAGACACTTAACCCTAAGAAAGCGGACTAAAAGTAGAAGTGGCTCTAAAAATGGCTCTAAAACAAGAAAAAGAACTACTATTAATCGCTTTCCTGGGGTTGGGGTGAGGTATGGGGTTAATATTCCTGATATTACACAGTTTGGACATAATCCTTTTACTCCACTTCTTTATTTACAGTTCAAGATTATCCAAGGCCTACAGGAATTTGATTTGAGAAATCCGGATTATAAAACCTATATTATGCTTGGGAAAATAATCAATGTTTTTATTAAGGAGTTGCGAGAACTCCCTGGACAGAGGGGTGGTGCTAGAGATTTTACGAAAATGTCGGCTGACCAATTTCAGTCTTTCTTTGGCATAATTATTAAATATCTGCTATATGTTTTTGTGCCTCAGGGTAAGGGACTTGAATATATAACACCAAGGAGCGGAGTTACTGGAGAGGAGATAGCATATCTCCTATCATTATTAACTGGTTCAGTTGGTCTTACAATGAATAAGCATGATGAAACCACTTTTATGGGACTGTTGGGGGAGGGTTTTATAAAGGAGGCGATTGTTAGATGTATGAACTATATTGATGCACTAACAGTTATGGGGGATATTAGTGGTGAATTACGTGCATTAAATCGGGAAACTGAACGAAATCTTCTATTTATTAATGAATTCTTGGCAACCGAGGCTAGACAATATAAAACAAGAACCATTAAACGCTATTCTAAAAGTGCTACCGCTGAGCACAGGTCTGAATCTAACAAGCCTAAATTGGCGGGGCCAAAGAGAGGGCGTGAGGAAAATAATATAAAAAATAATGAAAATAATAACGTGATGAATAATGGGCGTAGGAATGGTACACTAATAGGGACAAAACGACGTAAAATTAATACTACTCAAACACGGATTACACGTTCAAAAAAATAAAGGCAACAAGAGGATTATTTTAAAATATCTCTAAATATATTATCAAATAATATTATTAGAGCTCAGAAAACCGTCTACCGCCATGCTCTATAATAAGGTCACGAATCTGCCTCATAATCGGGTCAGCCTCAGCCGCTAAGGCTGCATCTAATGCTGTATGATTAGCAATATTGGGGATATTTGGATCAGCATCCACAGGTACAAAAATCCCATTAATATCCTGTCGTGTAGAGTTTGTAAGTAGTGCCTCAACAATAGCAGCAGTATCGGGGATAACACCATTAGGGGCGACAATTGCATACATAAGTGCAGTCTCATTGCCCCCAGCCCCTATAACCTGATTTGGGTCAGCGCCATATGAGAGCAGTAAATGAACCATCTCAAGATGACCATTAGAGGCCGCCCTCATTAATGGAGTCATATGCTCAACCTCATCTGGCGTACTAAGCTCCTCAATAGGGGTTTCTGATGCCTGTAAATAATCGTCAACGGCTGAAAGGTCGTTATTATCAACAAGTTGATGTAATACTGGTAGTATATAAGGGGGAGGTACATTTTGCATATTTTGGTATGGATTACGTATTCTGTTATTGGGGCCGTTGCCCGGGGGACTACCACCCCCACGTCGTCTGCTTGACCGCCGCTTGGAACGCCGGTTTCTCTTTGATTTTCTATACCGCCTTATATGAACCATCTAATTATATCTATTTATATCTGTAGCGATATACAGCGTAGTTAGCGAGGGCAAGGGTACCGAAAATCCCCAGGAGTTGTGCAAAAGAGAATCGGTCGGTCCAGTCATTATTGGCGAATTTTTCAACCGTCTGTTTAATATCAGACCCATCAGGATTTTGGGTTTTCTTGGCAGCAGACCATTCTCCAGCGGTTATATTTTTATCTAAAACCCATTTCTTTTGTACTCTTACCCCTGCATTATTTCTATATGCCGTTTTAGAATCAGCAATCCATGGCTCTTTTGTATTTGGGTCCTCAATATTTCCAAATTGGTCACCAACTGGAAGCTCCACCAATTTACATTTAGCGTAGCCGCCCCCAAACAATGCCTTAACAAGTGGCTTAGGATTAGCAGCACTTTTAACATCTTCAATAATACCGGGAGCTAAACCACGCAAAGGGACTGACCCTACGGACTCTAAGGCCCGTTTCATATTCTCACCTATTGCATCACCCTTAGGGATTAGTTCAACATAGGTCCACATATCGGCTCCATTGCTGCATTTTTGCCCATTTTTGACAAAATAGTTGACACCAAGTCTCTGAAACGGGAGACCTTTAGTCATGAAATTGGAGCTCTCACCAAAGGCGATTGCATCCATATAATAATTTACACCGCCAATAGCGTCTGTAACTGAGCTAAAACTGCTGCCTCGGCGTACCCCGACCTCTCCAGGCAGTTTCAGTTGACCGGCGAAATCGTAGTTTGGACCTAAAAATCCAATATCTGGCTCCTCTACAGGTAGAAGGTCACCTCTCTTATCTGCACCTATTCCTGATGCTGTTGCCATAGCCGTCCTAAATAGTTTGGGGGAATTATAATTAGAAGATGTTACCGTGGTTAACTGTTGCAATTCCCACCTATTGTCGTTTTGGATTTCTACGTACCCTTATCCCTAAACTATTAACTTATAAGCAGATTGTTCGTATTGTAGTATGTGATGATGGTGGAGGGGATGCAATGGCGATTTGGGGGGAGGAGTGGGGCAACCATGAGAAGTTGAAGGTGTATATTAATGATAAACGCTTGGGGATTTATGGTAATAAGCGTCGGTGTTTAGAGCTGTCACCTACACCGTGGGTAGTACTTTTAGATAGTGATAATGAGTATACTGCGGAGAGCTTTGAGTTTTTGGAAGAGTTTTTCCGTTCTCGAGAGTTGGACACTCGAGTGATCTACGCTGCAGGTGGGATGGAGCGCATCGAGGGCGAAAAGGTGACAAGGCCGCTGGAGATCTTTGGCGATCTCGAGATCTCGAGATCGAATTGGGACTACATTAATACACTTTCTTCGTCAAATGAACTCTTAAATGATGGAAACTTCCTTATAAATATTGCTGCAATCGAGCACATTCCTGCAAATGTACCTAATGACCGTTATTATGCAGCGGATGTTATTGCCTGGTTAGATACACTTATTAATAGGTCGGGATGGACCTATAGGGTGTTGAAGGACTTGAGTTATAAACACAATGTTCATAACGATAGCTCTTGGTTGGCCATGGCGGCTGATAGTTGGAATGCAATGAAGCAGATTAAGAGGATTTAACGGCGACGACGCATGGTATTTCTACGATTCTTACGATTTCTACGGTTGGTACGGCGGCCACGACGGCGTCCTCTGCAAAAAGGAAACCAAGAGGGGCATAAACCCGAGTTATTCACATCATTCTCTACAGGTGCCACCGTTGGGACTCTACTTTGCGCTACTAACTGCTCTGTTTGCGAAACTAAGTCAGGATTTATACGTGCTTCAAGCGGCTCAAGAATATCACCAAACTGTGAGCGAAGCGTATCATCTATTCGCTCTAAACCCATACCACCACGTGTAACGGTTTCACCGCTAATTAATGAACGAACTTTGTAATATATACCATCACCATACATGTCCTGCATGATTACTCCAATATCAAATGGTTTTCTTTGACCAGGAGATGTCATGTACGCAACACGTTCACCAACCATAAAATCGGTTAATCTAAATGGCATTTTATTTCTACTAAGTGCGTCTAAAAATTGATAAAACTATTGGTTGGTAGGTTAGGGTAAGCCAAAAATGGAGACCTTTCCTGGACTAGCACGTGCAAGAATTACGAAGCCAACTGATCAGTGGGACCAACTTTTAGGGGCTGCGTCGGAGGCTCTAGAGGCAAAGCCCATTGCCTGTATTTGTGGATGTGAGCAACGCATATTTGAGGAGGTATACCTTTGCAAGAGCTGTGGTACAGTTCTCGAGAAGGGATTTGATATGGGGGCCGAATACCGCTTCTTCGCCAATGAGGACCGTGGTGTCGACCCTTGCCGCATTGGTCCCCCACAGGACCATCGTTTGCCTGAGTCCAGCTTGGGCACTGTTATCTTGCAAGGACGTGGTAATGCAAAGACAATGTATCGTATTCGCAAATTCCACACCTGGAACTCTATGCCCTATAAGGAGCGCTCACTGCTCCAGGTCTACGAGCGTTTGCAGCTGATTGCAACCAATAACGGTATTGGTGCATCTGTACTGGAGGATGTAAAGGACATGTTCATGAAGATTCACGAGCTTTGTGACCGGCGTGGACTGTCAAGAGATGCCATTCTGGCCTCGTGTATGTACATGGTATTGAAGAACAATAAGACGCCCCGTAAGCACACCGAACTGGCCGAGATGTTCAGTATTAGCACAGCAACCTTTACGAAGGCGCTGAAATATTCGCTGGAGGTCCTGACCTTGTCACAGATGAAGAAGCGTACCACCTCGGCGGAGGTGAAGCCAACTGTTACGACTACACATGCGGAGGACTATGTTGAGGTGCCGCTCAGTAAATTGGCGCTTCCGAGACATATGCGTGAAGGGATTCAGGAGGCCTGTATTCGGGTCTGTCGTGCAGCCGAGGAGAAGAACATTAGTGTGGAAAACATTCCGCCATCATTGGCTGCAGGGGTAATTGCCTTTGTGCTGCTCCGGCAAAAGGACCTGGCAATTACGTTACCAGATATTGCAGGGGTATGTGATATTTCAGTGGCTACATTGCAGAAATGTTTGCGCCGCCTTGAGACCACTCATTCTGTGTTGGAGCCCTTCATTCGTGGATAATCGTCGTTTGTATTAGATATGGGCGCTGGTGCAAGTTCACTTACAGGGACCCTTAACAGGGCCGACCTATTAAAAGCAACACAGAGTCCCCGTTTTTTAATGGACAAGATTCTGGAATATATGTTAACACAGATTAATGAAAAGGATGTGTTCAAGATGAGTGATACAGCAAGTTGTCAGAAGTTCTTAATTCTTAGCGCTGGTGCACTTGAAAAGATGTTTTATGAGCTTGATGTTCAGCCCTCAACGGATAAGAGCGGTAAGCTCTATTTCAGAAAGGTCTCTGAACTAACTGCGCCACCCAAAGACTCAGTTGAGGCACAACAATTAAAAACGAATTGTCAGGCGATTGCCTACTTCTTCATTCGCATCCTACAAATCTATATTGCCCTGGCCTACACAGTCTTAGATGACCCCCGTATTATGCCACAGTCTGGTCTACGTTATACGGCCGGTCCTGCTCAACAGCTGGTTAGACCTCAGACCCCTGGACGTCGTCTTGTCTATCTCGGTGGTGCCTTAACGGAGATAGAGGGACCTCTCACTGATAAAATCATTGTTGGTGGTGACTACAGATGGGATATTCAGATTCTGATTAGTAAATTTTTCACATCTGGTGGTCTTGCCTCTGAAACAAGATTGCGTACAAATAGGGATATTTTGCTGAAGAAACTCTCTACATACCAAGCAAAAATTTATAGTATTATTAAAAGCAATGATTATGAACAAAGAGGGTATTGGGGGCCATCTCCTGAACGAAGTAAGGAGATCGGATTTAATATTACACTTGAGAAAAGTAGGGAGAATCAGACCCCTCGTATTATAATTAATAGTATCATGCCAAAAAATAAGAGAGACGCAATACGACTTGATTCAACAAAAGATAGATACTGGATCTCTGTAAATAGCGAATTAACTGAGGGTCGTGCAAAAGGCAGTGCACCATATGAGCCATTAGATACAATCTTTGTTAAAATCGTTGAATCACTAAAGTCCACTGATTACGAAACAGTGGTGGAGGCCTACAGGCATCCTAAAGGGGCTCAGGAGAGAGAGGAGGCGGCTGCGAAAGAGGGCTATAATTACGGACGTTACGGAGCAAAAGGGGTTCAAGGTCTACAAGCCCCAAGTGGCCCAAGTGCCCTTAAATTCGGGGATACCTTAGGACCATTGCGGCCCTCTGATGTTCGACCATTAGCGCACTGTATAGCTAGGTCATTCCAGCTTCTGAATATTGATGCATTAGCCGGTGCACCAGCAAGGTCCAGTATCTGTACAACTCAGTTTTCCACCAAGAGTATGCAACTCCCAGGTACAGGTGGTGATATTACAAAAATCCCTGGGTTAAAGGCATTTGAGCTACTCTATTTCGTTTTGGGTCAGTCAGTTGGGTTAAGCTCAATGACGAAAGAGGCCTATAATGTTGCTCTCAAATATCTATTTGAGAAGTTCAAGGGGAGTGGCACTGCCCCTCAGGCAACAAAGGATAACGAATACCTTTTTAGTAGAATAAAATCCGGCCAAGTTGGTCGCTGCAGCTCTAGTACCGGCGAGTTAAAACTAGATAAGGCACAGACGGCAATAGCGAAGCAGGGGGTTGCCGCACTCTGGGGATACCAACGGGCTCATGCAGCCAAGGTGGAGCAGCTTTTTATGAAGCTCTTCGACATTGGTCGTCAGCGTGATGGCTCACTTGCAATAAAAATTAGTGAAAATCTCTTTAAAGGTGGTATACCTGCAGTTGAGAAAGTGGCTAATGAGGCTCGTATACTTTTAGGTGAGTATTACGGTAAATGTGAGGAGATTTACAGGGGAGCTGCAAGTAAATTATAAAATTAATGTTGGTTGTGCATTCAAATACAACCCAGTATCCATATGGAAAGCATATATATGATAATATCCATCTGCTTTCCACACGCCCTTTTCAGCCCCTATAGCTCTTGCATCCATCCAGACCCAATGACTACCAAAATGTCTGGCAGCGGCAAAACTGACGGCCTTAGCTGCCATAGCCTTATCCTCTTCGCTTACATCGGGCTCCGCAATATAACCGGTTTGCCATAAAATCGGCAGTCCATCTTCAGGGTGAATTTGACTTGACTCACTAATAGAGATAATAATACGTTTATCATAGAGATTTTTCCATGCGTAGGTTACGGTATTATTGGTTGAACTATGATTATTTACAAAATATTTTGAGGGCATATGCCAGGTCTGCGCATACCCGTATAAATTATCGTGCGTCCACAATTCGGGCAGTTGTGTTAATCGCTCATGTTCAGCGACTTTACGCCAAACATAACTACTTGTAGATAATGCGGGAATGGGCAAAGGGGCCCCCTCTTTCAAAAACAGACTTGCCGGTTCATTAATGGCAATTTGCTCATCTAAAAGTGCATGTAGCAGGGCTGAGCCAAGACCGTGCCCCCTATTGGTCGGCGCAACGCAGAAGAAATCTATCCAACGTACCCTAAAAGGGGTTGTACCAATACCAAGACGGTGAATATTACCTAGCGGCGCTGACATTACTGTTCCAATAACTTGGCCAGTTTTACTAAATGCCCCCACAAGAATATGACCATTACGAAGCCAACTCTCCAACTCTGTAACACGAACAAATGTCACAGGTGTGGCACCACGACCCTTGAAATTGTGCTCCCAGAATAAGACTATTTGCTCCAAATCATTGCCAGGGTCAATGCGCCTAATGTAGTCTGGTTTTCTTGGCCTGAGAAGGGCTAAGGGAAACTGCTCTGGGACCTTTGCTTCAGTTATAAGACTTTTAAGATAATGTTTAAAATGTGGACCAGGACTCATGTTCCAAAAGCTTTTGTCTGCTGCCATGTATTACTATTAGGGATATAAAATTTGAGTTAAAGCCGGTGCATATATGGTTGCGGAGAAGATGAATAAAGCCAAGTGTGAAAACTCCAGCAAAGCTGGATGCTGTGCCCAGTGTAAGAAACGAGTTGGACTAACGGGGATTACCTGTAGGTGTGGGAAACATTGCTGTGTTTCTCACATTCAGGCTGAGGAGCATGACTGTACATATGATTATAGAACGGAGGGACTGAAGGCCCTGTCAACTATGTTGGTATCGGTTGTAGCGGATAAGTTGGAGGGGCGCCTATAAAATACCTGCCATCATCTCTGCAAGTGCATTGACACGGATATCTGGTCGCTCCCTATGAATTCTATCAATTAATGCCCCTTGCATATATTCATGATATGCGAGTGTGCCTTGCTCTTTACCAAAACCCTCATCGCCCCCGCCCTCATGAGTTTTTTGTATAATATAGGCTTTTTTAAGAGCATCTCTGAATTTCTTTCTATAGCTTTTCTGCTGTCCAGGGGTATAGTCAGGGTTTGAGGCCTCAATGCCATAGTCAAGCCCTGTTTGCGCTTTATTATGTAATCTATTCATTAAGGTAACTGTAGCTGCATTAGCACCTGGAATAATTGGTAAATCACGAATCTCTGTTAATTTCCTCTCAACTATTGTATCAATATGGTCTTCCAGTTCCTCAAGAGGGAGATTATGCTCTTCAGCTATTTTACTAAGCCTACTCTTCTCCATACGTGATACACTCTTTAGCGATTTTCTGAACTTACTTGACATCTTTCTCAATGTTCTATATGAGTAGGGTTTTGACTTGGTTCCCGTTTTAGTATTAAAAGTAGCGGCTATATTCTCCATCATTTGATTTTTAAGTTGCGATACCGACCTGCCAAAGGTAACAGGTTGTCTCAATGTTCTTGTTCCTCGCCGCCCTACTCGCTTACGTAACATCGTTTTCCATCTTTTCATTGACATTCCCAGAGGTCTAATTCTGGGTTTTCGTGTGGTGCGGCCTCCGCCGATTCTTCGCTGGTCCATTCTATTTAATATTAGCCAAATAAAGTTTAACAATGGAGTCTGACCAACGACCAAACATCTTTGTATCAGCCCCTCTGTACCATCCAAGCGCATCCTTCTCACGCTTATCAGGTTTCATCGCATCCCATTCCTGCTGATGCTCGTGTAGCCATTTGAACTCATTAGAGGCCTCAGCCAAAACTGTCGGCTCAACAAAGGCCTGGAAGATATGGTACTGGAAAAAGGTGTTCGGAGGATAGTCATGTTCCCGCCCCTCAAACACTAAACCAGTATGCTTGAGATTTACTAGAGTCTTAATCTTACTCTCCTCTAAAACCTCACGCTGTGCATTCATCTCTAAAAGTTTCAGTACATCGTCGCTACCCTTAGTATCTTTCCCCTCCATCTGACCCTTAGGTGGCTCCCATGATTTACCTTTAGAACTGGCCCCATATTTTTTCACAACTATAAAACGGGCAGGGTCAAAGGGCTGACTTGCGTCATGGATGAAGACTGCCGAACGTAAATAGACACGCCAACCCTCCGCTGGATGTTCAACAAAGGCATATGATTTATTGGGTTGTGACTTTCGGACTTTTGCGGCACCTATGATAAGGCCGGGGGCAACAGTGTTTTTCACCATAGTACACTATTATTGAAGTGCTTTAGAAATAAATCTTGGAATATTAGACAGCGTTTGCATTCTTGATTCTATGGGGGTTTCACGTTTACATTCAGGATTTCCTAGGAAAAACTCATGCCATGTGAAGCGGTTACCATATTCTATTTTCTTTTGACCAACATAGGATGTGAAACCTATTGCGGTAATAATAATTCCAAAGATTAGCCCATATCGGTTAACTCTCTCCTTTACAAGATTTTTATGCTCTTCACTAGCCTCTTTTGCATTTTTCTCATAATAAATATTAAATAGATATAGGAAGAATAAAACAACAATAAAAAGAGCAAACGCATGAATCTCCATACGAGTTGTTAAAATAAACCAAACATATAATGATAGAGCCATTATAAATTGATACATAAGTGTTTTATCGGAGTGCTCAGGTTCAACCAGGACTACAAAGAAAAATAATGTGACAAAACCAAAAACGTGTTTTAAATACATGTTATTATATAGCACATCCTGCAATCTACAATTAAAGAGCGGGGCGAGGAAATTTGCCACAATTAGTAAATAGAAAACAATAATACCTTTAATGGGAAACTGAGTATTAATATCCATCTAATTCTACAATGTAGGAAAAAAATGAATATTTTTAAAATTAGTAAAAGAAAGTAAGCCAGAAGATGAGTGTTCCAAAGTATAAGGTCGGTGATGTTATTTATGTTTACGAGCAGAAGGAACCTGTTACAATTACGAGTATTGTATCTGCAACGGATATTATTGGATATGGTGGTTCATATATCGCCTACTGGCGTGGCGAACCTGTAGCTATGACTATTGGTTGGATTCCAGAGAAGCTTATTGTTCGTAAGCTTAGTGCGTGAAAAGTAGTAGATAAGAGTATTCAAAACCAACATTCACCTCGTCAATAAAGCCCTGATAGTTCCAACCAGCGGCTTTGGCCTTACTAATAATAATCGGAATGGGCGGCATAACAAAGCTATGTTTTTGTCTGCGTACTGAGCCATCATTAAAGCGGAAGGTCTCTCTGAATTCTGCTGCGCTCTCATTATCTGGATCAAGACCGAACTCAGCCTCGTATTTGAATTTATCAAACTCCACCTTATTTTTGGTAACACGGTCTTTAGAATATTTCTGAACCGAGAAGACAAATGGACTTGCACTGTCCAAGATTGGATCAAACTTGAACTTGTTGACCACCTGGACAGCAAGGTGACCGCCGGGACGCACCCATAAATTCAAATTACGGAATAGAGTATCAAGGTCCTGAATGTAATATACAGTGAAATAGAGGAGTGTGGCAGCGTCAAATTCGGCCTCCCTGTTTGCCCCTGGATTCAGGGCATCTTGATTGAGCCAACTGATTTTGTCACGCTGCTCTGCACTTAAAATAGACCGTGTTAAGTTATTTTTCTCGGCATATTCAAGCATAGCTTTGCTGCGGTCCATACCAACCACTCGTGAACATCCAGCCTTGGCAAAAGCCATTGCCGCAATCCCTGTTCCACAACCAACATCCAGAATTCTCATACCTTTAATGGGCTGGTCATTATTGGCCCATTTATGTAGTAAGAGACCCACCTCGGCCTGATTTCTGGGGCTCCCTTGGACCAGCTGGTCATATACACTTGCATAGAACGGATCGTAAAGACGGGTATTATCCAGCCATTCTAATTTACTGTTTTCGGCTGCACTATCTACAAATCCCTCAAATGTCAATGGCTGTGGTTTTGACATCTTGTGCATGTAAATCATTGAAATATAGTTGATACAGAAAATCAGTACTACAGTGAGTGTTACTATTTGCCAGGTTCTAAGGCCGGTGATTCTCTGTAGATTTTCAATAAGAGGAATAGCCATATCTAATACAATTAGGGATTGTATTAGATATGATTTATACGAGCTATGTTTATTCACTGATTTTAGTGCATATTTGACTATATAGTTCGTTTATATTCTACTTATAAATACATTATATTATATAAGTAAAATCTGGCGATGAAAACTATTAATTTATTTTTAAGACTTAAAAGGAAATACTATGTATAAATAGTATGCGTGTAGTTGATTACAATGGTAGACAGTATAATGTTGCCGATTCTGCAGACCCCTCGTGTGGCGGTTCAATTACAGAGATTATTAATATGGATGAATACGAACTAAAGCGATTTGTTGATCTTGAAACTACAATTATTGATATTGGGGCGAATCATGGCATTGCAACTATTATTCTTGCAAAACAGAACCCTAAGAGTATCGTATATACATTTGAGCCTGACCCAGATATTTTTAAGCAACTTGTTGCAAATATCTCTCTAAACAACCTAACAAACGTTGTAGCTGAATGTATGGCAGTCAGTGATGATAGTAGCAAAGTGCTTGAATTGATGAAACATCCTCGCTGGTCAGGAGGTAATACAACTTGCTCTGAGCCTGAGGTGTTCCGCAGTTTTTTCCATGGATACCAGTCATCGGTGGTTAAGGTTCCTTGCATTTCATTTGATGATATTATTGCCAAGCATAATATTAAGAAGGTTGGTCTGTTAAAGATTGACTGTGAGGGGGCTGAGTTTGAGATTCTCTATTCATCAAAGCGTTTCCAGGAATCCATTGTGGAAAATATTGTTGGTGAGTACCACGACTTGAAATACAATACTAAAGCGGCAAATAACTCAAGTACATTAATGACCTTTACTGAAAATTATGTCAAGGGATTTAAGAAGATTACGTTTCTAACTATCTAAATGTTTGAAGATTAACATTAGTGATGATAATTAGCTGCTTATAGCCTTAATACAGACTATAAATAGAATATGTCTCAGTTTATCCAACCACTTAATTCAGTTGACCCCGAGGTTGCAGGACTATTAGATGCCGAACTTGACCGGCAACGCCATAGTATTGAGCTTATTGCCTCTGAAAACTTCACCTCACGACCCGTGCTCGAGTGTCTCGGCTCAGTAGCAACCAACAAGTATGCTGAAGGTCAGGTGGGGCGTCGCTATTACGGTGGCAATGAGGTCATCGATAAACTCGAGAGTCTTGCCTGTTCTCGAGCGCTCAAGGCCTTCCACCTGGACTCCGGGACATGGGGTGTAAATGTACAGCCCTATAGCGGCTCTGTTGCAAATGCTGCAGTTTACTTGGGTCTTTTAAAACCAGGTGATACTCTTATGGGTCTTGACCTACCTTCAGGGGGTCACTTAACGCATGGATACCGGACACCCACTAAAGGTATTAGTAGCAGCGGAATATACTATAATTCGGTTGCCTACAAGGTGAAAGCGGATGGTCGGATTGATTACGATGAAATGGATCGTTTGGTGGATTCGGCTCGGCCAAGGCTTATTATCTGTGGAGCATCGGCCTATCCCTATGACTTTGAGTATGAGCGCTTCCGTGCTGCTGCCGATAGAGTGGGGGCCTATTTGATGGCTGATATTGCTCATATTGCAGGTTTTGTTGCCACGGGGCTAATGCGCAGTCCATTTGACTTTTGTGACATTGTTACCACAACCACTCACAAGACGCTGCGGGGCCCACGGGCAGGTATGATTTTCTACAAGGTGGGGCATAAGACGGCCATAGAGGGAGGGGTATTCCCTGGTTTGCAGGGTGGGCCGCATGAGAATCAGATTGCGGCGATTGCAACGCAGATGCGTGAGGTTGCGACCGACGACTTTAAGGAATATATGGAGCGGGTTCGCTGCAATGCACGGGCTTTATCCGCAGAGCTGCGTAAGCTTGGATATACAGTTACAGATACGGATAACCATCTTTTCCTTCTTGATTTACGTCCAATGAGCTTGACGGGGGCACAAGCGGAACGTGCTTTGGAGCTTTCGGGGATTTCAGTAAATAAGAATATGATTTACGGGGACAAGAGTGCTTTGCGGCCCTCGGGTCTGCGTATTGGTACCCCTGCAGTTACAAGCAGGAATATGGGTACAATTGATATGGCATTTATTGCAAATTATATTGATGATGCATTACGGTGTGCTGCACAGATTGTTGGGGCACAAGAGGCATTGGCGGGGAAATTCACGAATGAGGAGTTGGACCGGTTTTTTACTGAGGCAAAGGAGTTCGAATATCTTCGGGGATATGTTCGTGATTTCATGGCGACTAAGCCCTTTTATGAGTTTTTTTATTCTGAGTAATACGTCTGCAGGTCCGTGCCCTTGTACTTTTACTGCATCCGCTCTCATATGTGGCCAATTTATGGCAAACAGACTTATAGGGGTCAGCACCATCGGCAAACTTACAGCGTGTGCGCCAGAGCCAGGCTACAGTGGACCGGCGATTAGCGGTACATGGTACCCCAGAGGCCCGACGCCATGACTCAGCCCATACTGGTGGCAAAACAGCGACCAATGCAGCCCAGAACCGGCGCCAATAACAGTAACGACGTTTACTTGGGAGGACATTCCACTTATTAAGCGTTGCGTCATCACTACCTTTAAGATCTTTGGGTGCATCAGGCATAGGTTTACTAGGACTATTAAGGGGATGATTGTAGGCGATACTGAAGAGAAAGTCCCAGCCTGGGAATGACTCGCATGGGTGTGGCCGATCCCCGGGAACATATTTACCGTAAATCTGTTTGACCTCTGCTAGGCTTGGGTCTGCAGGTATCTTCTGACCCTGCTTTCGCAGTTTGTCATTGACTTTGCCGTGAATCTGCCAGAGCCACTTAACGAAAGCCTGTTTACTGCTGAGGTTTATGGGGAGTTCTTCGTAATAAGTTGTTAGAGAGTTTCGACAGAACTTGCATGGTAGAACGTAAGGCAGGAGTTCAAAGAATTTGGCCATATCAGCCTTCTGTTTTGGGTCGTATGTTAATGTGAGGGTGTGTAACAGTTTCCACCCACTGGGACCCCAGAATTTGGTATCCATCTAATTGTATAAAGGAAAATTTAATATTTTTATGAATATTCAAATATCTCATCTAAATGTATAGCATGTCTCAGGTAACTGTGAATCTTAATGTTAATGTTGATGCATCTGGTACAGTTAATGTATTTTCAGCCCCTCCGACGCCAACGCCACCTAATATTGTATTAGCAGGGGTAACGCTTCCTGTATCAGTACTTTATAATGCACCTGGCAATGGTCTTATTAAGTTTAGAGGTAATGGTGATGCAATTGAAACAGCCTTAGATGATGGATTCACCACCTCTCTCTCGGATATTACTGGTGCATTGCAGACTATTATAACCTCATCACTAAATGCCTCTGGAGCCATCCCTTTCAGTATTGAAAAATATTCAACAGAGGCATCATATCGTAACTACCCTACATTTGGACATTTAGCACTTGCTGCATATACAGATTTCCTTTTGGGTCATGTAGCTGCAACTGCAGCAATCGATAATGACACAATCTTTAAAAATCGCATGAACGGTCTCGGTGGGGCGGATGCACAAATTGCCTCGAAACTTGCTAATGATATTAAGAATCTTAGTGCTGCAAATCGCCAGTCAGTAATTGAGCAGGTTTTATCACAGGATATCTCCCGTGCCACCATGGTTGATAACGATGGTGAGTCTTGGCAAACACTTAAGTTTATGAATGGCGATAGTATTTATGTTGCAATTACTCTAACACAGCCAACTGTGACGGTATTAAATGTTAACAATATTAATGGTTTACCAAATGTTGCAAGTTACAGTCCTGTCACTTATCATATTAAGATGACCTTAGCGGGTGGGGAGGAACCGCCCCCTGCTCCTGCTGATCTCACGGGCACGGTATCTATAGTTTCAGTTGAGCTCGGAACTGGAAATATAAATTATGATGCAACTGAGACACGTACAGCATATCTGCGTATTAAGGATTATGGCATAACCACCAATTACACCAATACCACATTTAGTATGACTGGTGGGCAACTGAACTACACGACACTATTAGGTATTCCATTGATTACTCATAGTGCACAGTCAGCAATCACCTTTATGGATGCTGCTACAAACCAGCCTATCAGTAATACATTAAATCTTGGTAATCCTGCAACAATCGGTGCCCTGACAATTACTGATATTAATATTGAAACTGGTTTAGTATCTTATTCAACTACAGCTAATTGTGTAGAGCTTGTCTTTGTAGTAACTAACAATAGTGGTGTAGACACCTTCTATAACGGTGTATTTAACATTTATGGTGCAGAAACTGGCTCAGTTCATTTCCCCACCTTTGCAGGTGGTATCTCTTTGGGCGACCTCCAGGGACAAACCCTCTCTGTTGCATTCCGCTACAATCAGTATGACCGTGCCTCTGTTAATGGTGTAATGATTAGTGCATCGGCACCTGCACCTGGACCTGCACCTGCACCTGGACCTGCACCTGCACCTGCACCTGGACCTGCACCTGCACCTGGACCTGCACCTGCACCTGCACCTTCAGATCCATGGATTGTTGCAGAAGGAGGAAATGGTATAATTAGTAAAACTGGTGCAAGAACAACCTTTACATCATATAATGGTTATGAATCAAACTTTAAAACAACAAATGCAAGTGTTAGTGGTCTTCCATTTACACTTACGTTTACAGTTGTTACTGTAGGTCAATATGTATTCCCAATATGCAAGGCAGATGGGACACCAGTTATTATTTTCATATGTCAACCTAATGGTAATATTGTATGGTTCCCACATAACCCAATGGGGCCAAGCTCACCAGTTGGCTCAGGTACATATGCTATTGGGGATGTGATTGGCTTTACATATAATAATATTGATGGTGTTAGAGTTCTGAAAAATGGAGCAATTGATGAAGGATTTAACAATATACTTATACCTAGTGATACCTATATCTGTCAACTGAATATTGGTCAAAACTCAAATGAAACAACTATTGCATTTGATAATATTTTATTCAATACAAATTAACCAGTAGAAATTCCTAATTCAAGGCGAATTCCATATAGCAATGTTGGATCAAATTCACCTTTTGGTGGAGGACCGTAGCGTTTAATATATTCTACAAATTCATATTTAATGCCTAATGGGATATCAGGTGCATCAATTGCAGCAATGACAGGACCACCACTTACACGTGCGTAAGCAGCCTTTTTAAGTTCGTTAAACTGCTCCTGAAGGGCTTCAGTAACTAGTACAAGTTTCTTAGAGAGTTTATCAAAAAACTCTAAGGATTTTGCTGAGCAGATTGCATTACAGAAGTCACCATTATTAAGATTTATTCCTGCAGACTCCAAACTTGTAATAATTGCAGCGGTTTTTGCGGTATCCTCCTTAACAAGTAACTTAGGCATTTTACTATTAATATAGAGTAAAATGCCTAGTAGACGGCGTCGTGCCAAAATGGTAAAGGAGAGTATGGTAACAGCAACTGCAACATCATTTGCTGTGATATATAATAAACCTGCTACATTGTTACCAACATTAACATCAAAATCCGAAGTACTTACTGAAAATCCGGCAATAGTTACAACTAAAAGTACAGAAACAATACGAAATCTATTATTTACTATTGATAATATTAATACAATTATTCAATTTTATGATAATGCACATGAGCGTATATTTTCCATTTTTGATATGATGATTGGAAAACGTGATATTAATGATATTGTTGCCAGTGCAAAGCATTTGCGTATGTACATGTTTAATGAAATTGATAAATTAAATGGTCTATCCGGCACAACAACTGAAAGCGACCTGTTTGATAAATGTAAGTATCTTGTATTGGATATATTGGACGATATTATCAATCAGGTTGAATCAAATATTTTGATGCGGCGTATATTTTATTTACGTGAAGTAATTGGACAGGCTCGTATTGAATATGGCTTGTAAAAATTCGATGTGTAATACTTTAATGACCTGTATAAGTATAAAAAGATGCCCTCCGTAACCGTTAATCTTGCCGTCAATGTTGATGCCTCTGGTACTGTCAATATCTTCTCTCAGCCCTTCGCTGGTATCACCAACGAGCTTGTTGCTTCTCTTCCTCTCCCTGCTGGTGATCTTTATAAGGGTGTAGCCGATGGTCAGTCTCTCCTCCAGTTCAAGGGTGTGACCAACGCTGAAGCCCCTCTTGATACTATTGAGGGTAACTACAATCTTAGCTACAAGGATAATGCCGACTACAAGGCTGCTCTTGCTGGCTCTATCCATGGTATCCTCAATGGTGATATTACCGCCCAGACCGGCTCTATCCCCTTCACTGCGTATGGTGCTGAGTACCGTGGCTACAGCTCTTTCGGTGAACTCGCCCTTGCTGCCTATGCCCACTACGTCTTTGGGCATGTTGATGCTACTGCTGCCATTGATAATGATACTGTTTTTATCAACAAGATGAATGGTCTCGGTGCTGCTGATGCCAAGCTCGGCGAGAAGCTTGCTGCCGAGATCTTTGCTAATATGGACCCTACTGCCGTGGCCAAGCAGGTTCTCGGCCAGGATATCACTCGTGCTCTCTCTGAGGATAACGATGGTTCCACTGGCGCTGATACCGGTCTCCAGAACCTCAAGTTCCAGAGCGGAGATGTTGTCTATATGGCCATCACGCTCAAGACCCCTACCCTCACTATTGCTAATGGCGGTCTCCCTGCTGGACTCTTCCCTGGCGGTGCGCTACCCGGTGCCCAGGTGAAGTACAATCTCAAGTTCACCCTTGCCTAAATATAATTATATGGATGTTCAAAATGAATATTAAATAATTATTAATTAAAACGGGGGGCCTGAACCAGTTAACATACCTGCCGCACCGGCACCAGTTCTGGAACTGGGAATAGCGCCGAGCCAAATATAGTTACGATAGAAATCGTAAAGTCTAGTATTAAGAACTTCAGTTATTTCAAATGTAATAGAATAATTCAGACCATTAAGGTCAATTATTTCGCCATATGCATCAAACAATGAGAGTTGTAATGAGGTTAAATTCTGTGGACTAGGAAAGATAATTTCGTTTGAGATAAGTGAACTTCCATCATCGTAAATAATAGCGTTCTTATCTTCACGTACAATAATTTTGGCTAACATCTGGAAATAGTTGGTGTTGGTTCTATGCTCCAAAGTATGCAGGTCATTTAGTCCAAACAACAAATATGTGTCTTCAATTGTATCAATAATTGATTCACCAGTAAGGAAATATGTTGGGACCGAACCTGCAACATATGGACCAGACCCCGGATTTACAGGTGTTATTGTATATGTGGACTGTCTGAAACCCAAATTATATCCTATTCCAATACCTCCGTGTCTAGTTGATGGCCTTGGTGTTGCGAAATTAAATGTAACGGGATAGGCTTCAAAGGTTGCTGGTGGCGACCCCGACGCTGTTGGATAAGATACAGCTAGACCCTGACATTCAAATGAGATTTTACCACTATTATTATCAAGGGAGATATCAATATAAATACCATAAGGGTTACGTAAACCGGCGTTCAATTGGTCCTGGATTGCAGTTTGCAGCTCAGTAATTGTATAATTGCCATCAGGAATAAGAACTGTCAATGTTCTTGTTATACCTGTAATATCCTTGGTAGAGACAATAAATGATACATTTTGTCTCGCTGATGTGAAGGTGTAAAAGGTATTTGGGATTTCGACCGAGGCAACACGTACACGAATTACATTTTTATAGGTATGCTCTAAACGATAAAGAAAATTACCAACAGGCTCATTTAATGCTGGTCTAAAACGACTATCAACATTAATAAGGCGCTTCCTGAGGTCATTTGAATTAATGACATCATTATTGTTGTAGAGGTCACCTGAACGGGTGTTAAGCATGTCTATTATAGCTATTTTTTATGGTTTTAGACCTAAGCCGTACGTTGCGCTTTCCTGGTTTTCTTAACAGAGGGTTTCTGTTTTCTCGTTTGTTTAGAGGTTTTACTATCTATCTCCCAAGTGAATATTCGCCCTTCTCTCTTAACAGGCTTTAATGTAGTTCCTGGAGTAATTAATACCTCTTTTTCTTCCTTGCTAACCTGTTTTTCATCTGAATTAGATGAAACCCTTTTATACTGCTTAGCCACCTCTTTTGCGACATCTACACCTTTAAGTCCCTCTTTATTTTTAATAGCATGGATGTAGCCGTCACCAAAGGTGTATCCTTGCTCCATTTTATAGCCTTTTGCCTCTGTTGCAAACCGTTCAGCAATTGCTTTTGATTTTGTAAATGGCATAATTCGTGTTACCTTTATAGCCTTACCTTTTTCAAAATTCTCTTCAAAAGTCTTAATTCTATCATTAATATCTGCCAAACTCTTGAGTTTAATATTACCGCCTATAATCCATGGGAATTTAGTACCCCTATAAATTGTTACATTTATAGGGGTTAACATCTTGGGCAATTCATTATGAAACTTTTTCCACTTTGCTTGTGTCCAACCATTACTTGGTGGACCTGCTGAACTCAAAACCCAGTGCTGAATATTTGGAATATCAGAGAGCGCTTTCACTTGTAATTTGTCCATTTTCTTAATTTCGTCATTTGTTAGCGTCTCTTTTTCTGATTTTTTTAATAGCTCTTTTAACGCTTTTCTGGCCTCATCTGGCGTCGACATCTATTATAACCGGGATAAACAATTAGCACATGTATGTAATAGATGAAACGGGCACTAAATAAACTCCCTATGGGTCAACGTGTCAAGGAAGGGAAGAAGATGGAGCAGCAGATTATTGATTCTATGAAGGCTCATGGCTTTGCAGTAACCAATGCAACAGCACAAGAGGATCAATATCAGAAGATTGATGGATGGCTTGATGGTCAGAGCTTACAAATAAAATATCGTGAAACCGGTAACGATATTTTATTTGAGGTTTATAAAGATTGGACCAAAGGAATTGAAGGTCGTGACCTATGCGGCAAAGCAGACCTTTACGCATGTGTTAATAGGAGAGGCCAAGGGGTAATTGTCCGCACTACAGAGATAAAAGATTTAATTAAGGCTGCTTTACCAACTGTTAGGGACAAGGGGTTTTACAAGGCTGCAGGACTTGATATTAAACTGCGACCAGACGCCTATCACGGACAGTTAAAGTGTGTGGCGTTTATTGATTGGTCTGCGCTAAATATTATTGGCAGATTCAAGCTGGTCGCATATCTAAAGGATGTCTAAATGATATGCCAAACTTACCGACTTCAATGCACTCTAATGCCCATGTAATAGTATCTACTGAGGCATCTGGGAACTCAGCCGTTATGAACTCGACATCCATATGTTTAGTATCTTTATTTATAATATAATGCTTATGCATATATTTAATAATATTATCAACCTCCATTACCTGTTTAGTTTTACGGTCATTTGCCATGGCTGCAAACTGCTCCTTAGCCTTGGCCATCCCCTCTTCATTAAAAACTGGTAAGTCCTTGTTACAGTCTACTAATAGTTCCTCTGGACTTAGTCCATTGACTGCGTCAGGCTCTTCCACGACCTCATGTGTTGCAACTTTATGAGCCTGCTCAAGCTTAACCTCAAGTTCCCTCAATTCCTCTTCACTCGGCTCTACATCACTCTGTGTACTATGAATAACAATGCCGCCATATTTCTCTGAAAGTCTCTTAATCTTCTCCTCTTTGGCTCGTGACCATGGACATCCGCTATTAGTGAACATAGGGTCATTTGAAGGGAGTACATCATTGACCGGCTTGATACCATCAAGAAGTTCCCATATATTAGTCCCTGAACCAGAAGGCACTTTACTTTTAAGGTGTTCAATAGCTGCATCAGGGTCCTTGAAATGCGTGGCCATGGCCTCCATCACCTCTGCAGGTGTAAAACAGTCAGCAATTGCAACAGGAATATCACTTAGTCCTTTGTCGCACTCGTAAAAATGGTTCAGCATATCCAAGATGAACTGTTGGTCGGCCTTCTTGAACTCCACCTTTACATCAATACGACCAGGGCGAATAAGGGCCTTATCAATACGCTCAGGGTAATTGCTGGTAATAACCAAAATGCGGCCAGGGGTCTCGAGAACACCATCGAGCAGATTCAGAAGGAAGCTCAAGGTCAGAGTCTCGTTGTGCTGCTGCCTCTTCTTTTCGTTGGCGCCCCTCTCGAGAACAATATCGGTTAAACAATCAATATCCTCAATAACATAGACCCGCTTATTAAGGGGAATCCTATAGGTCTGCTGTGCTCCATCTGTTCCTGTAACATGTACAGTCTCATCATAAAAGAGGCTTGTCAACTGTTTACAAGTGGTATAGGGGCGTAGTGCAAGGCTGAAGATGTGACGGCCTGTATCCTTTGCAATGGCCTTAATAGTACTTGTTTTACCGGCTCCAGGAATTCCATGTAGCATAATTCCAAGAGTATGGGGAATTCCACGCTCTTGATACCACTCGGGATGATCAACAAAAATAGAGAGTCGCTCACGCAGTTCATCAACATGTGAACCATAGACATTAGAGAAACTCTTACTGGTCTGAAACTCATTCATATTAAACGTTAAGGTCTTGGCTGCATTATCAAATCGCCAACGAATCTCCTGAGGGTCAGCCCCCTCCTCCCGAATAAATGTGGTATCACGTGGCGGCTCCGTGGGAATTTCGGCAAAATAGAAGGTCCGATGACCAAGACGATTGCTCTTCTCGTAAATGTATTCCTCATGGCGCTCATCAATCCATCGCCTGATTGCAGGTACACTTAGGGTCTGTGAATAGAGTGCCACCTCGGTGATATTCTTATTCTGCACTTGATGCACCTTTGCATTTATTTCATCAGTCACCTCAATCTCACAATCATTTGCAATACTATAGCGGCCATCAAGTGCAACATGCTTGGTGGTCTCAAGATTACTAATATACTCAATCACGGCATCCACCTTCTCCACCATCTCCGTGGTCAACTTCTGGTCCTCATAGTTACGTACAAGAGTAACACTGTAGACATCATCATCACCTACAATTAGGGGTTGATCAGGGGCCTGTTGTGGAGTCCTGGAGCAGTATTTTGTGAGCGCTGTCATATTACGGAAGAGATATTCAACCCCACTAATAAGGATAACACTGCCAATGAGCATCCATATTTCATTATAACTGCCCTTATCTGGACTACTTTTAAGAAGCATAAGTGCACTAACTTGCGTTTTAAGAAGATTGAGGTCCATTTAATAGTAATTTGTAGACTACTTTTAGATGGGCTGTTGTTATTCTAGTGAGGCTGACCAACGACTACTGTCACCGGTATATGATTTGCAACCTTTCAGGCATGATGAAATATACGGACCATGTTATATAGGACCAGATGTTTCACGAATGATTAGGGCAAACTGTATTGCAGGGTACGAGGATACAATAAGGATATATATGAGGTCTTTCCCACAGTTACATTATCAAATCGGTGCAATGGAATTGGCGAGAGAGCGGTTTTATAGAGGACCGAATAATATTCGATTTGTCATGGATGCAGATGGCCGCTGCAAATTGGTGTTGTTTGGGTGATATTAGCCTAGCGCAAATTAATCATATCATAAATATATTTAACACGTTCTGAAAGATGTCTTGCGTGGGGCGTTGGATTTGGTGATACCTTATGTAAAAGTAGATTTGGTGAGCAAACCAGAGCCGCTTTACAATTATCGTTCCCGAGTGAGCATTGACCAATAAACTCGTTATAGACCTTGAAGTTTAGTTGATGAAGCTCATTAAAGAGATATTCATCGGGCGCCTGTTTACTCTGTTTCCAGTACTCTAAGAGTAGTGTAACCAGTTGTATGAGTGGCTGCGTAATAAGATGGCTTGTCGCCAATGAAATTGACACTGTTTTAATAATTGTTAGGGTTGTATCGGCAGACTTAAAGGCGGTGAAGCCGAGAATATAGGTGTAGAGCCAACCAATCCAGCCGAGTAGAAGCGCCATACAAATAGCACTTGTATGGGTATGAAAAGGGAGATGCCATCTTGGTAGGAATGTTTTGCTTAATGGGCTGATAATTAGGGTCTTCTTTCCATAATGCGAAATAAAGGTATGGAACCTGTGTTTAAAAAAGGCCTTCAAAGTGGCTCTGTTTCTAGTGAAACAGGCGGCTACTGTTTCAAAAATGAGGGTTATTCCAGCAGTCTCCTCAAAGTTCTCGTCCATCGCCGCCGATGTAGTGGCAGCCGCATTTGCAGTTGTCCATTCACCCGCATATATCTCCAGGGTTTTATTAAATTTCTCCTCATATTCTGCCAAGGTCATGTCCAAGTCATCAACCGACAGTTTTTTAATGAGAGATAGATAGGCGGCCTGTTTTGTCAGCTCAGTCGCCAGATGACCATAACGCCCGTAAAACTCGTACCGACCAGCCTTATTCATTAACATCATAAGTATTTTAGTTAATGGAATACTTACCGAGGTGGTCATGAGCGAAAGAACAATCGTCTCAATAAAATCAGGGGCTGGGGCCTCTGGATCTGGATTTCTATATCCATAAAAGAGGATACTAATACCAATAGTGGTTATAAATGAGGCAACCACAAAGATAGTGCGGAATAAACGAGGAAGACCTGGGTCATAACGGAAGATTATGGAGAGCCAGGGGTGAAAATAGGGAATTCGTTTTAGCCATAGGACAACAAGTTGTTTTAGATTTGTAGGGATAGTTATGGATGTACAGTGTTCAGCAATTATACTATCTTGTCTACCTGTCTGAAAACTGTCCCACGATTTATCTGCAGGATAGCCAACAGTATCCCGCAATTCATCTAAGATTGGACTACTGTCTAAGAGTTTTGCAAACCTCTTAGCAGCCCTATAATCAAGTAATGTCATAACAACAATTAGTGTTAGAAGAAGCAGACCTATCCCGCCAAGAAGCCCAATAACAGGGGCTGCAGCGATAAGACCCTCTAAAGTCAAGAGTTTACTAAGAGAGTTTATGATTCCTGCCTGAATATCTGCAATGGCACGGAATCGCAGGGCAAATTCAGTTAAATGAGTGCACTCACATGTCGGTTTACCATCAAGTACAATTAGTGCACATCCATCTGAGGCCCAGCTATTTGTTGTTGTGTTCCAGTACGAACATTCTGTGTCATTTGTTGGGTTTACATTAAAGGCGATTTGTATTGGGTCTGCAAGATTATTTATGCTATATTCTTCGCCCGACCCGCTAACAACCCCAATAGACTGACTATTAGAGGTCAGGTTAAATTTAGCTGCGGTCACTGCATTTATAGGGGCTTCGCTAACATAGACGATTGCATCAGCGGGAATCGGTAATGGTGGTATTATTATGGGGGCATCAGCGCTGCCGAGGGTGGTCTCGACTGTGGGGTCCAATTTAGCCAATGTTAATGTTATATCACCATTTTTGATAACAATCTGCTCTGTATCTGGATTAGTGGCGAAGAATCCTGCAGCAATCTTATCGTAAGGGGGCTGTACCCTTATATCACTATCAATGGCCGCAGCAGGTTGTTGGAAACTGTAGAGAATACTATCTATTAAGGTATTACTGAAATTGGTTAATGGTATTTCATCAATTTGACTTAGAAGCTCCGTTAAGGGTATTGGACTTGGGGTTGCTGAAGGGCTATGTGTTGCTGTTAGGCTGGGAGAAACTGTTACTGATGTAGATGGAGTTGTTGTCAGTGTCACTGTTGGCGTGTCTGATAGTGATGGGCTGCATGACTGTGTTGTCGTGCCTGTTGGGCTTGGGCTTACTGTTGACGATTGGGTTTGGGATGGTGTTGGCGTGTTTGTTAATGTTGGGCTCATTGATGATGTTAGGGTGCCTGTTGGGGATACCGTTGATGAAGGGGTGGCCGTTGCTGAAGGGGTTTTCGTCGACGAGGGAGTTGTTGTCTGAGAAGGAGTGGTTGTCGATGAACGGGTTATTGAGCTGGATGGAGTATTTGATGGAGACGTCGTGGACGACGCTGAAGAGCTTACAGAAGGGCTTGTTGACGCAGTCATTGAAGAGCTCGGACTCATCGTCAGGGACGGCGTAATTGAGGGACTTACTGTTACGGTTGTTGAGGGGCTCAATGAAGAGCTTACGGTCACAGATACTGATGCCGTCATGGTGCTTGTAACACTTTGAGAGGGGCTGACTGAGACCGATGGACTCATTGTAACCGAAGGACTAACTGTTATTGAAGGGGATACCGACACAGAGGGGCTTACTGTTACAGTGGCACTCACGGTTATTGATGGACTTACAGTTAGTGATGATGAAACAGAGGTCGATGGACTTGGACTAATTGAAGGACTTACTGTTATGGATGGACTAACAGAGACTGAGGGGCTAACCGTTATAGAGGGACTGGTGGTGTGTGTAGCAGTAACACTTGTTGACGGCGTCATGGTTATAGAGGGGCTAAAAGTTAGTGAAGGTGATACCGATGTTGATGAACTTATGGTGGTTGAAGCACTAACGGAGACTGAAGGGCTCACCGTTATAGAGGCAGTGGTGGTTTGTGTGGCTGTAACACTTGTTGAAGGGGTAGAGGTTACAGATGGACTACTAGTCAAAGTTGCTGACATACTATTAGAGGGACTTATGGAAGATGACGTTGTTGGTGTAACTGAGCCTGTTGTAGAGCCTGTAACTGTTAATGTAGGGCTAGAAGAGCCTGTGATTGTTGTCGACGGTGATACTGATGAACTAATGGAGGAAGACGGGCTCATGGAGGAGGTAACTGAGGAGGAGGGGGTGTTTGATGATGATATGGAGGGACTACCAGAATTGGAAACGGTTACAGAGGACGAACTACTTGGTGTTGAGCTCATGGAGGATGAAACCGTAACTGTCCTAGAACCCGTAATAGAGGGTGATGTTGTTATGGAGGGGCTTGTAGAGGGACTTTTAGTAGCCGATGAGGTAATTGAGGGGGTTTGAGATATGGTGGGTGTGACGGTTGTTGAAGGGGTAATAGAGGGGGTAGGGAGGATTGCACCAACCTGTAGGGAATATGTGGTTTGGTCACAATTACAGTCTTGATTAGAACCAGGGTCCAGAATCAACTCTAGAGAATTAAGTGTATAGGTGGTAAAGGAGGCAACACGATTAATCTGACCACCCGCCTTGTTATTATCCTGATATTGAACAGCACCATTAAGATACAGTGTAACAGTAACCCCATCACCACATCCACGGGCCTGTGACACTGAATAATCCACTTTATATTGACTACGACGAGTCTCCGTATTGACCCATCGTAGTGAAGGTTTACAAAGACCCGTTGCAGGGGTGCTACATGCCCCGCCACCATTAGGGTGCATCCAGGTTGCGGCTATTCTACACCAACTACCATCAAGAATCCAGCCAGTATATGAACTTGCTATGTAATTGTTTGGTGCAAATTCACTGCGAATCCCTGACACCCCCAGATAATATCCGTAACTCCAACCATTAAGGTATTGAACATGGGAAAACTGCTGTTGTGAATGTGCAATAGTGTTGTACTGTGGACTAGCATTCAAATAGGTGGGGGTAACAGTTGTAGATGGAGTACGTGATTCTGATACGGAGGTACTAGGACTTCTACTAATTGTTGTAGTGATAGAGGAACTAGGTGTGCTCGAGTGTGTGCTCGAGCGACTTGAACTTGCACTCGAGCTGGTTGAGGGGCTGGAACTTTCAGAGGGGCTCTGGCTGCGAGTGGGCGTGGCACTTCTCGAGATCGTGCTCGAGATCGAAGGGCTTGAGGTTATTGTTGGTGTTGGACTAGATGATGGCGGTGGCCCCATACTTATACTCATACTAATACCAGTACTAACAATAGAGTAGTCTGTATACCACCTAACATACATGTAGTTAGAGGTGGCTGCATAAGACCCAGATGGTATTGAATATCCTGACCCCCTAAAAATAATTGGTGAGTTGGCACTGGGACCATCACGAAGCTCTAAGAAATCGCAACACGACTCTGTGGCAAAACTGTTAAAATTGACATAGGGAACAAGTCCAGTTGGGGCCTGTAACAAATAGAAGCAGTTCATATTATCAGTATACTGAGCAGTTGATTGGGTGTAAATCATTGTAGTATTATAAATCGTTTCACCCGAGTTCTGATTACAGTAGTAAGCCGGTGCAGTCCAACCAATGGTATGGCTTGCAGATCTTGTCGACGTCGTCGTCGGCGTCGTTGACCGTGTAATTGTCGGCGTTGGACTAAAAGAGGGGGTCAAAGAGGCCGAAGGGGTTATAGAGGTGGTTGTAGACGGCGAAGAAGAGATTGATGAGGACACAGTTATTGAGATGGAGACTGAAGGGGTTAGTGAAGGGGTTAGCGAGGCGGTTGCCGAAACTGTATTAGATGCACTCAAAGATGCTGTAGTTGAAGGGGAGGGCGAAGGACTGGCACTACTTGTATATGATGTAGATGGACTTCCACTAAGTGTTATTGTTGAACTAGCAGAGGCAGAGGGGCTTGAACTTACAGTGGAGGAGACAGATGAAGAGGGGGTCATGGTTAGAGTTACAGTAACAGAGGGACTAGGGCTCGGAACATATGCACAGCAGGTGTAATAGGGGTTTGTACAGGCCTTATCATCCAAAAAACCATTAGGGAGAACAGCAACACAGTCCTCTGCACCTAGGCGATTATTGGGCTGCGTGTTGTTCCAAAATTGTGGACTCTCTTTTATAAAGGTGGCATCCGCTCCATCATAAAAGGTCCATGCACCAGAGCGACTTGAACCAGCCTCAGAATCAATATCATTGAGACCGGTCCATATATTTTGTCCCTGAGGTGCCGTCCCCGCACACCTATTTGTAACCACTGAGGTTGCCTCATCGCTGTTTGTAAAAGAGGCAATAGAGGCACCTAGCCCCTGACAGTAATCTGCCGCAGTCAACCAATCTTCAGGTTGTATTACTGAGGTGCTATAGCAATGTGTATCAGATGAGCTCCAGCCCGGTGGACAATTAGACACAGCACTAATAATTAATCCAAATATTGTAAGTAATTTACTTAGCATATTCTGATTGTCTTTCATATTACAGACCAGAGCCGAACCCACCCATGCTCAAAGGAGCTAAATAGGGTCTGACTGTAGAGCTCGGCATCTCCTCCGCCTTACATTTAACGACCGCCGGGGGGCACTCCTGTCTGGGACAAGGGGCACATGCAGGGCATTTCGTCGGCTCAGGGCATTTTACCTCTGGGCAACGGGGTCTGGGGCATGGGGGACACTCTCCCGTAGGCTTCTTGCATTTGCTGCAATCTAAGATAATTGGTCCCTGCTTGGGGATAGAGGACTTTAGGACATACTTGCTCAAGTCAGGCACGGGGGGGCACTCAGTCTTCAACATATAGTTGCTCATCTCAGGGCAGCTGGGGCAAGGAGGAATACTACTTTTAAGGACGTACTTGCTCATATCAGGCTCCCTGCAAGGGGGGCAAACAGGACGGGGCTCAGGGCAGCCGCAAGGCATGGGCTTATTACATCCGCCACACTGAGCCGACGAGAAATTAGCAAACCCCTCAGGCATCACATATTTTTTGATTAATAGTCCAATTATAATACCGACTATTAGTACTGCAAACATATTCATCTGCCGCATATCTATTAATATAATGCTTTATGAATCGCCGATTAAGCATCCCATCCCCTCCAATTCAGTGGGGGGCATCCACATGCCTCAGCCGTACCACTATAGTAATTGGTCTGCAGACGATTACATATCATACGGGCATAGCCACGCCAACTGAAATCAGAGCTAACCTGTGTCCCCTCCTCCATGCAGCCGAAATCCTTAGGGTTCATTCCCATACGTCTAATTGCCTCACAAATCTCCTTTGCACGGCGTTTCCAATCAAAGCCGGAAGAGGGGGTACGACCCATACCATCAATGGGATTTACTGCATAAGGGTCTCTTATAGTACCTGGTGCCGGGGTAGGCTGAACATTTGCACTTGTTGATGAGTTAAATAGATTATTCTCAGTTGGGAATCCGGGGGTTGAAGAGCCAAGTGCCGAATTTAAGGCGAGGATAGCATCCTCCCCAGTGGTCTGTGGTCCAAACTGAATATTGATAGTTGGGTTGTTAGCCGCTTCGTTGGGTGCAGTATATTTAGCAGATGCATTCACCTCCCAGCTCAGTCCATTAACAATGCTGCCTCCATATTTTTCTGCCAAGTTACGCAAAAGGGTTTGTGACTCAACATCATTGGCAAGATTGGGTGGTAAAAGATTCATTAAGGAGGGGGGCAGAATCTGATTAAACAATGCTGGAATAGGCTCATTTGGATTGGAGATAGCAGTGAAAATCTTGGAGATGGTATCTTTCATTATGGGTATTTCAATCTCAAGCAGAGTTCCAGTTGTCACCTTATCAATTATCATATTAAGGTCAGTAATCATCTGCCCAATTATATCAATGCGCCGTGATATAACAGGATCATTTGTTCCACTTGCACTCAAGCGACTGCGCTCTGCCAACATACGGTCTCTGGCCGATTTAAGATCCGCCAATGTTGCACGTTCACTCGGCGCTGTAAGATTTGTAGTTGTATCAGTAGTGGCAAATCCCTCCACCATTCGTGCAGGGACGGCGCTATCCAAAAAACTGGTTGGTTGACCATTAAGGGCGCCAGATGCATGTAAAGTCCGATATTTATCCCGCAAATATCTCATATTACTTTCAACATCGAGAAGGGCCTTGCTAGTTAATGAGCTGGGTAAACCAGGATTACGCTCCATTGCCACCATCTCGGACTCGAGTCTGGGTAAATCGGCCTTTGCGGTACTTAATGGTAGCTGCACAGTCGGGTCACTTTGGCCACGTAAAAGCGGTGCCTCGAAACTGATGAACCCCTTCAGATTATCAACTACCGTCTTAATACGTTCTAATGTAACAGTTGCCAATGCAGGGTCCATGTAGGGTGTTGGTGATGTGGCGGCGGTGGCATTATATGGGGCGGAGGGAATAGCGCCGGGTCTTGTTAACTCGGGCTCCATCCCCTTTAATGGCGCAGGGGGCTTGGGTACCACTGGATTTTGAAAGCCCTCAGACACCTTAACCTCTGGATTCTTATTAGCAGTCTTTGCCATAGCAACACTTATAAACCCTTCCCCGCCATTTCTAAGGTCCATCCAGGTATATAGGGCAGTTATTCCAAGTAAAACAATTAGCAAAAAAGGGATTCCCTTCATATCTAATTGTTTCATAGTAATATATTAATTCAATAATCACATTTAGGGTAATCTGCATTGTGCACAAGGGATTTTATCTTTCCGAATATAGTCACTTGGATTAAATGGAATATTGTCAGGGGTCCAGGGGGTTGGATAACAGTTAGGGCAGTTGGATTTATTTCTGCGCCGATAATCCATGAAACCCTGTAATAGAGCTGGACTCACCTCACTGGCCGACCCTGTTGTAGGGGCTGTGGTTACACCGGCCGCTATCTTAAGCTCATTTAGCTGATTCCTAACTGTTGTTTTTATGGATTCGGCAAGAGAAACCATATTTGGGGGAATAAAGTAAGAGGGTGATGCAGCAGCAGGATATAATGCAGTAGTTATTACAGGTTGGGCTGCATTTCTGTTTGCCGGGGGTATCCAGGTAAGCAAACTGTTTTCAAGCGCCTTAATCTGAGATGCCTGGTAACGTAATTGAATCTTGGCCTCATTTGTCATGGTTGCCATATAAACCTTGAAGGTTCTATCAAAAGGAATAACGGGAGATTGACCAGCAATTAAATAGTACTTGGATTCAAATGGCTTATATAATCTGTATATAGTATCAATAAACTGTAATGTAGGGGCATTGGTTTTCGTGAAATAATCCTCCTTATAAATATCAACAGCATTTATAAAGGAGCCAGGCAATGACTGAATAAATGTGTCATACGCAGTCAAATCCCCTAATGAGTTTGGACTTAGAACATTAAGAATGAGGTCCATTCCCGTTTTTATTTCATCATTGCTTAATATACGAGTTGTAAGGGCCAATGGGGTTTGCTCAAAAACAGAGGGTGCGATTGCCGAAGTCATCATGGTGGATGGTGTGACTGTCATAGTAGGTACTGGTCCAAATGTTTGATTATTTGGTGCGGTAACTGTAGGTACATTAACAATCTGGGGCGTTGTTGCCTCAAATGGAGCAGGGGAGGAGCCCTGCATCGTGGTTGTTGCCTGAGGAGTGGCCGTTAATGAGGCTTTAGGGGTAATATTTGTAATTGTTTGGGGATTATCTCTTGGTACGGCTGGGAGCGAGGCTTCAGTAGATGATATTGAAAATGAGCCTGAAGATGGTACTATTGTTGTTTGTGTAGGTGTTGCCGATGCAGATGGTACAACATTGGAGGTGGTGGCAGGGGCCTGTGTTATTGTAGAAGGAGAGGAGGCCACTGCAGAGCCACCAGAGACCTCAGGTGGAAGAGGGGCGGTATTTGGTCCCTGTAATTGAGGAACAAGCTTCCCCTTAACAATATTTTTCATATACCAATCAACCTTAGTTTGCACAGTAGAACGTTTTGCCAAATCAATCTGCGGCAGCATAATATTATAGAAATAATCTGCCATTACACCGGGCCAATCAGGTGATGTAAACTCTGTTTTATGTGCATTGTAATATGCCTCACGAGGATAGTTCATTAACTGTATTGCCCGATTTACCAGACCTTCAGGATCAGTGATAGCTCCAGAGTTGAATTTACCTGGAAGTTCCTTCATCTCGGTAAAATTCATAACATCAAGGGCATATTGAGCATCTGAACCAGGACCAGTTCTCCTTAAGGGAGCAGCACTAGCACCAGATACACTAGCACCAGAGGCACTGGCACCAGATACACTAGCACCAGAGGCACTAGCACCAGATACACTAGCACCAGAGGCACTAGCACCAGATACACTTGCTGGTACAGGAGCTGTGCTGACCCCCTGTAATGCCGGGACAAGCTTACCTTTAATGATATTAGTCATATATGAGTCAACCTTTGTCTGAACTGCTGGACGCTTATCTGGGCTGATTTGTGGAATCATAATATTGTAGAAATAATCGGCTAAAACCCCAGGCCAATCGGGTGATATAAACTCAGCTTTATGACTATTATAGTAATTATCACGTGGATAGTTCATTAAACTAATTACACGGCTAACAAGTTGCTCTGGTGTGAATTTCAGCTCACCTGAATTATATTTCCCTGGCAACTCCTTCATTTCCGTAAAATTCATCACGTCAAGAGCGTACTGGGCATCGGAACCGGGACCACTCCCTTTCTGAACAGCAAATCCCTCAAAATGGAGGTATTTTGATACCATTAGACCAGCAATAAGTGCAATTATGGTAACCCCAATTATAACTGGAATCATATCTAATGTATATCATTCTTAAAAGCGTTGGCATCCACACGTATTAGCGGGGCGTCTGCAACGTGTGCACCAGTTCTTGGCGCACGAGCTCGGCTGTGTCTTCTGTATTACACCTGAACCATATGCAAAGTTTGCATTCGTAACTGTGGGTGTTGTTTTATTTGCCACTAATCCTGCGAGTCTTAGTTCCTCTCTAACTGCATCACGTACAGTTGATGTAACAGTTGAGGCACTGCTACCACTAGCAGTACTACCACTTGCAGTACTACCACTTGCAGTACTACCACTTGCAGTAGAAGTAATTGATGGAGAGGCAGTTGCGGCAATAAGAGCAGAAGCAACATTTGCTGATGGACTAGCAGTATTACTTGTGAGATAACCAGCTTGATTTAATGTGGGCTGAGAGGTGGATGGCGACCTTCCAGGGGGAGACCACAATGGCACAATAAATTGTAACTGATTAAGATTCTGCTCCTCAATATTACTTAAAGTAGATTTATCTACTAAATTATTTCCTACATATATAAGTAAACTGTAGATATCGACAGTGTCAAGATTATATTTGAATGCCAATGATTCAAATACCTTAGAAAACGCATTATAAGATTTATTTAATAATTCAATAAGCTCTTCACGCTCTAAAATTTTAGACTTTAGGGCATTGTCAAATTGCTTATCCTCTTCTAAAGTGTTCCACATAACTGTTAGCTTCTCTTTGTCCTCTGGTGTCATTTTATTAAATGTATCAATAACATTAACAAAATTAATGGTTGAGGTAAATGACTCACGTTTCATGTATAAAATACCATAAACTGCAATTAAAATTAGTAAAGCAATTCCTGTTGCTGTACGAATCATCTAATAAATAAAACTTTTAATAATCTAATGAACAACTGTTGCAGGGGATAGAGTCTTTGCGAACATAATAACGAGGGTCGTAATATCCACCATCGGGCATTAATGGTGGATGGAAATTATCTTGATAGTCAGATAATGGCCCTAAATGATTGTATCCACAGCTATCAGAGGCACCATTAGGGTTTGGTGGCATACCGCTGCCTGATTTGGGTGTGGTCTTTTTGAAATCATCACCTTGTGAAAGGCCGGGTGTACTTTTACTAGTAATTGCCACTTTGTCAGCCTTTCCCAGATTACTTAGTTCAGCCCTTAATGTATCTCTAACAAGATTTATAATAAGTGCATCGGTTTCACCACCAGATAATGCAGGGGCTGGACCAGAGGGAGCCATATTAGCTGGAACAGCCAGTTGCTGCGTTGTTGCAGTTGCACCCGTTGTAGGGGCCGTCATATCCTTTAGAAGTGAATCAGAGGTTGAGATAGGAACAGTTATTGTCGCTAAGCTAAACTGATTTCCGCCGAAGTTGTTCATGCCAACCGTGGCAGGATTTGAAGCAAGATTGGAGTAAGGGGTGGCTGCAACAGTAGGGCTATCGTATGATGGGGTGGGGAACCAGGTTTTCAAGGCCAAGATAAGGGGCTCAGTACGACTGGTTTTTAAATATGTATATTTCAATAGCTCTGTAATCATTAGTTGAAGGGATGCAACATATACCTGGGCCAATGCAGTTGTACTATTAGGGTATTGTGCGTCATATTTGGCCTGTATTGCTGAATATATACGCCAACCACTATCAATAAAGAATAGAGGGGCCATATCCGTTAAGATATATTTTCTTATGAGATCCTCCATTTTGACCATATCAATTAATCCCTCCACTGTTGCAACACGACTTAGTGCCTCTTCTGTAACATTTATGGCAGAGAGATTGGCAGCTGCCATTAATGGAGTATCGGTTGCTCCATTTACTGGTGTGGTGTCATCAGGTGTGTACTCTGGTATTATTTCGTCTGTTGTGGTTTCAAAATACTCATATGTTAATTGGCGTGGTAGGACCTGTTTTAGTTGAGGCGGAAGTCCAACAATTGCAATTATTGCAATTGCTACCAATATTAGTAAAGCAGTGACAATAGGCACCATATCTACCAATAGTAATGAAAAGCATAACGAAAATTTGACATTTAATAAACAAGTAGGGCAATTAGTACACTTAAGCCACTTACCATGTTATCATTGCGTTACAGTGAAGACGGTAAATTAGAAGCAGGTATTGATGAAGCCGGACGTGGTTCCTTTTGGGGTGACCTTTATGCAGCTGCAGTGATTTGGCCAGATGAGGCTAATTGGACAGACGAGCATCGTAAATTAGCACCAGACCTCCGTGACAGTAAGAAGATTGCACCAAAAAAACGTGAACGTATTTATGAAGACATTAAGCGCCTGGCCCACGATTACGGAATCGGGAGCGTTAGTGCCGCCGAAATCGACGAGTTTGGGGTACAATGGGCAAATGTAGAGGCCTTCCAACGTGCATTAGATAATATGGCCTTCCAGCCAGAGCGCATCCTAATTGACGGGGTTCTCGGCTTGGCCAGACCACCTGAAGGAGCAGAGGTTCATACAATTATTGAGGGTGATGCTCAATATATGCCAATTGCCGCTGCCTCTATTCTTGCAAAGGTGGGGCATGACCAGTGGCTGCGAAGCGAATGTGAGAAAGACCCTACACTTGATGAGAAATATGGCTTACTGGCCAGTAAAGGTTACGGAACAGCAAATCATAGGAAGGGGATAGAGGAGCATGGCCTTGACCGGCGCCATAGACGGCGCTTTATCAAATTTGCCTGTCTAACACATGAGGGTGTGCCACATGCACCGTTACCGCCAATTAAACGGCAGGTACAAGCGACCTTTATTGAGGATGAACCAATTCTGCAAAAACCAATGTTTGTTAAACGGTCCAAATAACTGAGCTGAATTTAGTTATTAATTGAAATAAAATTATCCAATATAGCACAGTCCTCTGCCCTAGCCTGGAGCGCTGCATCATGGCCGTAAAAATGTCCCTGACCGCCGACAATCCCCAGTATTTTTGGTTTACCTGAGCCATCGCCTCGGGCAGCTATTATCCATTTTATCGGCTCATATGCATAGACCTGCGTATCATTAAGACCCGTCCTGCACAAAATAAAGAGATTCGGTAATCCACCCTCAGGCATTGCGGTTATTGGGCTGTGATTTACCCAGAACATCAGGTCTGCCAAACGATGTCTAGGGTCGCCAAACTCATCGTACTCCAACTCCGTTAAAGGTAGTGTCGGATTTGTAGTGGTTTGTAATACATCTAAATATGGGACCTCGCCATATACCCCTGCAAATAGGTCGCCCTCTGGGTTACGATTCGCCAAGCCCCCTATCTGTATCCCACCAGCGGAACGCCCGTATATAATGCTTTTTGCAGCAGGAACACGGAGTTTCCGCTGGAGTGCTCGTAAACAGGCCTCTGCGTCTTCGAGTGAGCGCTCTCGAGTGGACCGCCGCCCTGCCTCGGCCCAGTCCCAACCTGCATCGCCACCGCCACGGACAAAGGCGTAGCCGATGGCCCAGCCGCTCTCGAGAAGAGGTCCCCATTTTTCAGCTACATTACCAATTGTTGTTGGAATTCCATAGGCACCATATACAACCATTAAGAGTCCCCTGGCCTGTCCACGCCCCTTCACATATCCTGCGGTTACTCGTGTCCCATCCCTTGAACGTGCCCGAATACGATTAAAATGCAAATGATTAATTGAAGGGCCAATAAAGCCATGGCGTCTTGGCTCACCTGTTTGCCCTATCTGTAGGGAATAGGTTCCCGCATCAGGGGTTTTCACTAGAAGTGTTAGTTTTCTAGCAAATGAGCTCATTGCAAAGGTATCTGGAATAACCACGCCACCGCCAATAGCAGCTAGGCGAATCCAACGCTCATAAGGCCTAATTGCACGATGAATATACGCAACACCATTACATTGTGTTAGTAGCGTGTGTGTCATATAATCGTAAAAATAGGGGTCACCGTATTCGGCTAATAGGCGCTCATCAACTGGGTGGCGAATATTATGCATTCTGTATTCCCAGCCGCCATATGTTGTTAAAACAAAGCGGTCAGCGTATCCACATACCACCTGCCAAATTGTGTCATTATCAACCTGCTCAAGATGATTGCCCCTGCTCTGATTTAATAGAAAGAGCTTACTGTAACCGTTGTTATCAGCTTTCAAGACAGGGCATCCACCATGCATCCGATGAAGCTGTAGATTGTACTTGTGGTCCCGTTCCAAATACTCTATACGCTCGTCTTCACCTGTGTAGGCATCGCAAGAGCAACATTTATAGTACCAGAGCCCTTTCTTCGTCTTTAAATAATAGGCACGGCCCTCAAAAACTGCGACAGTTGGTCCCACCTCCTCTTTTGTCCACAGTTCCCCACCAATACGGGCCTTTGCCGTCAATTCATAATGCTGTGCCCCCTCCCCAATATCCTTAATAGTATAGATAGGTAGGCGCTCCAATGATGAGTACTCACGAGATAGGTCAACCGTAACATCCTCCACCTCGTTATAATGATTTGTACCAGAGTAGGCCCATTTTATTCCAGTAGAAGAGGGTATAATACTAAGTGCCTTTACAACAGGCTCTGCGCCAAGGCGATTGTAGTTCATTGAGAACCACGGACGATCCTCTTGAGCCGCAGCTAATGAGGCCTTATAGGCCGGAATACGCTCATTAACTGTAGGAATATTAACAGCTTCATTAAAACGTCTGCGCTCACCTCGTACAACTCTATTCCATTCTGCCCCACTCATTCGTTCAAGTGAGGCTGTGCGGTCTCTCCATGCAACTATCCCTAAATTCCTAACACTGTTAACTGTCTCGCTACCGAGCATTGCCTAAACATTCATGATATTAGACTCTTAGACCAATAACATGAGTGGAAAAATGCGCACACTAAATGTGATTTACAACAAGACCAATCATTTTGGCCTTGAAAAGGATTATGAATTTATTCGCCATGCCTTTAGCAGGGCCGGTTACACAATTCAATCGGTGGACCCTCATGAACCCCCGAAGATGGCTGATGTCAATATACATTTAGAGATTCCTATTTATGCAAATGTGCCATGGGCGGCCGTGAATATTCTTCTTATGAATCCTGAGTACTACATTCATGAGGCCTTTAATGGTTATTTACATGGATTTGATGCAGTTGTTGTTCGTGACGAGGCCACCTATGAGCGCTTATCAGAGTCCATAGGACCAAAGCTGAAATATATGCCTTTTGCATCAATGGCTGCTATTCATGACCAGGTGAAGATTGGTTTGGGTACAGAGAAGCAGTGGCTCTATGTTATTGGGGGTTCTGCAAAGAAACTTGCTGCGGCGAAGCGACTATTAGCGATTATGAGAGAGGAGGACCAGAAGGTACTTATTATTTGCTCGAAGCCTGATGAACTGGGGGCAGTACCAATAAACTGTAGTGTACGTAGTAATATTGATGGGCAGGAGTTGGCCCGATTACAGCGGGTTCATGCGGGGCATATTGTGCTCTCTGAGGCGGAGGCCTTTTCACATGCAGCAGCTGAGGCCCGTGCATCGGGTGCACTGCAGTTTAGCACACAACTCCCTGCTATTTGTGAACACGCCGATAATGGTCTTTATACCTGGGTTGGTGAGGAGGCTGCGTTTAACGGGGCCTACTTTGAATGTAAACTGGAGGATGAGGAGGCGTTGCGGGGCTCGTGGTTAGCAGCACAAGAGCGGCTAAAAACTGTGACAGCAAATGATAGGCGGGATGCAATAAAGGCTGAGCGTGGAGCGGCGATTGTGGCTGTTGCGCAGTGGTCTGAATGGGCCAAGGACCTTAAGGGACTTGTAGAGCAGCGTGGTAAGAGACAGCTGCCACCTGTGCTTTCACCCGAGGAGTGCCCCCCTATCTCTATTGTGACCCCCACCTATAATCGTCGTAAGTTGATTGATATTGCATTTCACAATCTCCTTTGGTCTGATTATCCAATTGAGAAGATTGAGTGGATTGTTGTGGAGGATTCTGATGACGATGCCCTGAGCTCTTCGGATAAGATTGTGCAGTTTGCGGAGCACACCTCAACTATTAATAAATCGGGTGAGAAGGGCCTCAATCTCCGTTACATACCATTAAGGGGTAAGAAGACGGTGGGTGAGAAGCGTAATATTGGATGTGAGGCCGCCTCGAACGAAATCATTGTTTTCATGGATGACGATGACCATTGTCCACCAACCTCGCTCCGTCGGCGTGTTGCATGGCTAACCAAGTCACCAAATAATCCTGCTGTAGTTGGCTGTACAATGTTGGCAATGTATGACCTTCTTAAAGGCACGAGTGCAATTAATGTTCCACCTTGGGGACTACCATTAGGGGCTCGTATTAGTGAAGCCTCACTTGCCTTCAAGAAATCTTTCTGGGAGGCACGTAAGTTTGATAATGTAAAGGTGGCAGAGGGTGAGAACTGGCTCTTTGGTCGTGAGTCTGAGTTCCTGGAGATCCCCCCTCAGCAACTCTTAGTTGCATTCAGTCATGGAGATAACAGCTCGGGACGTAAAATTCCTGATGATGCAAAGCCCTCTTGTTTCTGGGGCTTCCCGCCTGATTATCTGAAATTTATTCATGGCTTGGCTGGAGTAAAAGTGGAGCTTACTGCTGGGAAAACACGTTAAAGAGCAGATAAAAGACCTTTAGCTAATGATGGAGGACCCCCTTTTAAAAGACCCTTAGCCATTTCAGTCCCTTTACCTAATGACGGTGGACCGCCCGATAAAAGGCCACTTGCTAATCCAAGAGCCGACTCCGCAGTTGGTTCAATACCAACGGCTTTCTGCTTCTCCTCCATATTCATTGGGCCACCAGGTATGAGTTTGATATCTGGCTTCATCATCTTCACCATTGTCTCGGTGATAGGTTCTGAGGAGAGTGATTGACAGCGTTTGCTAATTGCCTCTTCAGAGACAGGTAGATTCATCATCTCAAAGAGGAGGCGCAAAGGCGGTATTGTTTGGCTACCCTTAATGATTGCCTGAATCTCATTGCTACAACCAATCTCAGGTACTGAAAAAATAGTTTGCAAAGACTGTATATCATCCAGTGTTATCACCTCATTTTGGCCAACACGTGGGAAGGTTACAATCATTCCCGCCGGTTCGGCCACCTTATTTGCTTCGACCTCTAGCTGCTCCAGCTTTTCATTAATACGTGTGTAGAGTTCATTAACCGGCGCAATTAAGGTGTTAAACTGTGCACGAATAAAATCAGGGGCAACTATTGAGAATACTCTTAGGATGAATCCAACAAAGATTGACTTACCACTCAAGAACAGATTATCCCGCAACTGATTGGCCAGGTTTGGCTCAATCAAGGTCCAAACATCACGTATAAGTTTGAGAATAAGTGTTACAAAATACATTTGATTGCTCATTGTTCCTAGGAGGGTTAATACACCGTATTTCCAGCGACCACGTGCAACATCCAATGAGGCCTGGGCAAACCCGAGCAAGTTGTCTATAAAATCGGGGAGTGGTAATACATTTAGCGCAATGCACAAACGAATAATCTCTATAATACCGTTAATTAGTACAGGGAATATTCTGATTGGGGCTTTTAAGACAATTGGGACACCGGCTGGGGTTGGTATTGCAACAGTTGGGTCCTGGGGGACAGAGTTCATGAACTTGGAAACCCCAAGCTCCTGGGATAAAACCCGGTTCTGCTCATCCAGCTTATCAAGGAAATTGGTCAGTTTGTAATAGAGACCATCAACACTTAGATAATCTAAATTAACATTGTCTCGCAGAGTTTTTAATGTTTCTAATATCTTATTTCGCACATCTGGTCCACCGCCCTGTTGCTTACCCTCAAATTGCATATCATGTTGAATTAGATTCAGGGTGTTTTTTATTGTATCTCCAGAGGTGGTTAGAACCTCATGAATCTTTTGTGCAAACTCATCGTCAAATGCTGGGTCTCCATCCGGAAGTGTTATCTTTTTAATAGATTCTAATGAGAAATCCCCATGCATAATATTAAGGGCAACTTGACTAAAAACATGTAGAAAAATATAGAGGTTGCTCGGTCCCTCCTTCTCCTCTGTGACCTTTAATAATGTTTGCTTAACATTATCAAACGTTGCAGTCGTCATCTAACATATATCTGTTTTCTAATTTCTGGATTTTATAACTCAAGCACTGCAGTTGGTACACTCCAGCTCCTCCTTCTCCCTCTGAGCCTTTGCTGCGATAACCATTGCCTGTAGCTCAGGGTCCACTGTGAACTTCTGTGCCATAATCGGAGCTCGGGTGCGCAAGTAGTAGATTCCCGTTTTTAGGCCACGCTTCCATCCATGGAAATGCATGGAGGTCAGCTTTGCAAAGGTGGGGTCGCTAACAAAGAGATTGAGGCTTTGGCTCTGACAAATGAAGGCGCCACGAGCTGCTGCCATATCAATCAAGGTACGCTGCTTAATCTCCCAACTGGTCTTGTACAGTGACTGAATGTTGGCAGGAATCTCCTCAATCCCTTGCACAGAGCCGTTCTGTGCAATAATCTGCTGCTTAATTGTCTCATTCCAACAATCAAGCCGCTGCAAATCACGCATCAAATATTTGTTAATTACAATGAACTCCCCTGCCAAGGTGCGCCGAGTATAGATATTACTTGTAAAGGGCTCAAAACACTCATTGTATCCGAGAATCTGACTTGTACTGGCGGTCGGCATAGGGGCAACAAGTAGGGAGTTCCTAAGACCCTGGGCAGCCTTTGCCCTCAGTGCGCCCCAATCAAGTGAACCATCCGCCTCTGTTAACGGAGTCACGCCCCACAAATCGGGCTGCAAACGCCCTTGACTTGTTGGTGACCCTGCAAAGGTCTCGTATGGCCCGAGCTCAAGTGCTAATTCATGCGATGCCTCAACTGCAGCATAATAGATGTGCTCAAAGATACGCTGGTTTGTATCTGCGGCCTTTTCTGACTCCCACGGCTGTCGCATCATTGCCAAGACATCTGCCAAGCCCTGAACACCTAGGCCAACAGGTCGATGGCGCATATTAGAGCGCCTGGTCTCGGGCGTAGGATAGAAGTTAATGTCAATGACTCGGTCCAGGTTCTTAATAGCCACCTTTACGGTATGACGGAGTCGCTCGTAGTCAAACTTACCAATTGTTGACCCACGACCAAAGGTGACAAAGGCGGGGAGGCCAAGAGAGGCCAGATTGCATACCGCTGTCTCATCTTTAGAGCTATATTCAATAATCTCTGAGCAAAGATTACTACTCTTAATAGTACCCAGGTTCTGTTGGTTGCTCTTTCTGTTGGCAGCATCCTTGTAGACAAGATAAGGGGTCCCAGTCTCAATCTGTGCTTGGAGAATCTGGAACCAGATCTCCTGTGCCTTAACAGTCTTGCGTCCACGACCCTCGGCCTCGTACTTTTCATAGAGTGTCTTGAACTCATCGCCCCATACATCTGCCAGGCCAGGGGCCTCAGCAGGACAGAAGAGGGTCCAATCGCCCCCGTTCTCTACCCGCTCCATGAATAGGTCAGGAACCCACAGGGCGTAGAAGAGGTCACGGGCACGTTCCTCCTCAGTACCTGTAGGGAGCTTCAGACGAAGGAAATCCTCCAGGTCGGCATGCCACGGCTCCAAATAGATGGCGAATGAACCTGCACGTCTCCCCCCTCCTTGGTCGACGTACCGTGCAGTACTATTAAACACACGGAGCATTGGCATTAGTCCATTAGAGGTTCCATTTGTTCCCTTAATCACTGACCCCTTTGCACGAATATTACTGACATGTAGTCCAATGCCCCCTGCATGTTTACTAATAAGTGCACAGTCCTCCAGTGTATCAAAGATTCCCTTAATGCTGTCCTCTTTCATTGCAACAAGGAAACAGCTGCTGAGCTGTTGATTAAGCGTCCCTGCATTAAAGAGTGTGGGGGTTGCATGTGTAAGACATTTATTGGACATGAGGTCGTAGGTCTCAAAAGCTCGTTCGAGTGATTCGGGCCAGAGTGCAAGGGCCACTCGCATCCACAAATGTTGGGGTCTTTCCAGAATCTTGCCGCTTGAGTCCTTCAGCAAATATGCACGTTCGAGTGTCTTGAAACCGAAATAATCAAAGAGTAGGTCACGGTCATGCTGAATGTGTGCATCAATTGCTTCATGATTAGCTTCAACTGTGGCCAGTAGCTCTGGTGAAACATAACTGATAGGCTCCCCCGTCTTTGGATGAATCTGATTTGCAAGAGACCGAACAACAGTTAGCATACTGGCCTCCGTGTTCTTCTGGTGATTTGTGACTGCAATACGGGCGGCAAGGGTCCCGTAATCATAGTGCGTTGTGGACAGACCAATCGCCAACTGTGCCGCCAGTTCATCCAACTCACATGTCTTAACGCCGTTATAGATACGGCTCAATACACGTTGAGCAATAAGCGTGGTATTGACGTCAAGACCTTTACTGACCTTGTGAAGGCGCTGTTGTACCTTGTCAAACATGACCTTTTCCTTTGCTCCATTGCGCTTAACTACAAACATGGTGTTACCGGACATCTTGTATGTAACTAAATTGGCTTGGTGTTTAAAACTTAGGTGGGCAGCGGCTCAGTTTTAGGGGCGGTCAAATACACTGTTTTCTTCGCCGCAATAATCTGATCATTACTATCTGTTTGAATCTGTGTCAAGGGCTCATCACAATGTGCCTGATGGGTAAGAAAAATAGGGGTATAATTGAAATCATCCTCACGTAATAGATGCTGGATAGCCCGATGTACACGGGCAATAGCATTTTCTTCAGTAATATATTTACCCTCAGGATAGATATACCCCTCGCCAATAATGAAACGCTCAGAGCAAGTTCCGTTCAGACCCTCAACAATCTCGTAATAGTTGACCTCAAGACGGACCTGCATATTACTTAAATATAGATGTATAACTTTTAGGCTTAGATACGGCGTCTGCGGGTGCGGCGTTTGCGTCTTGAGCCACCATTAAGGGCCAAGGTCTTATTTTTAGGTTTTTTTGTAGGGCGATAAGTTTCGTTATTGTTATTTGATTTATTATTGGAGTTGTTATTTGAGTTATAAACTGATATAGTACTCATAGGTGGGGTCGCTGTTCTAGCATTCCTATTTCCATTATTGTTACCAATTTCACTATGTTCAGGGGTAGGTGGATGTAACAGTTCAAATGCAAGGTCATGATCATTAGTACGAATCTTAACAAGAATTTGAGCAGCATAGCCAGTATTTTCAATATTAGATGGCTCAAATATCACATCTTCATTAGCATTGCTTGTTGAAAAGTCAACTGTATATTCAATTAAATCAGGGCGTGGTAATAACCCCCTTACCTCACGATTATACTCACCCTCTACATATTCCATAGCATCATATTTTGTTAATGGTGGAGTATAATGAATATTAGGTCTTGCTATATATATTGGGTCATCATGGAGTGGAACATCATCTTCATCATTAACATCCAAGGTTCTATGAATCCAATATTCAATATAGATTCTACCATCAATAGGACTTGAGTAATTATTTGAATTGCGGCGTTCACGACGGTGTCTAGGCATTCTAAATAGTCACTACATTATCCGGAAGACCCGTAGTTGGCTGTATCTTCTTACAAGCTAATAAAAACCAGCGCTGGAAGACATCGAACCTACAGTTAGTAATATAGCCACTAGGTGCAACCCACTGTACATGGTGCCCATCGGGTTTTTCAATAATAACTGCATTATTAACAGCCCACATATTCAAAAACATGCGTATCTTGAACTCATGATGTGACTCATTTCCAAGCCCTATTTCATCCCAAATACGAGCTGGTTCCCCATGTTCTGGCCGTGAATAGAGCTCCATCTAATTAACCAGGTTAAGATAGTCAATATCGGGACGCAGCTTAATGGTCGGCCATGCTCCATCATAACGCTCGTCATTTAGCATACCTAGAATTCCCTCACTAACCTCTTTATAATTAATCAAACAGTTATAGCCAGACTTAGTTGTGGTGAGCTGCAATCCATTAATTACATAGAAGAGATTCGCCAGATAGAGATACATTTTACGTGTTTCTACATCGAGTTGGTCAAAGAATACAAGGTCACGTTTATGACCATTAAGGAGGCACCAATGGGCCTCACTATCCCATAGCACCTCTGCAACCTCCTTTGCAAATAGAGTTGTATCCCAGATTGCAGTAAATCCCTCCTGGTCAATCATTGAACACCAATCCTGTTTATTTGCACCAGGGTAAGTTACCTCAATATATTTTGAGCCAAGGTCAAATCCATGTGGTCCAATAAAGGTGTTATACCAGGTGATATCGGATGATGGGCTGACTGCGAAGGCAAGAACGTTTTCACGCTGAATCTCTTCAACATTCTCTGGGGCCTCACCATGAATCATAAACTGTGCTGCATATTTTTGATTGTAAACCATTTTACTATATTATAGTCTGTAACCTTAAAGTATGTCGTTCCTGCTCTCAATTTTTGCCGCCAACAATTAGGTAATGTATATCGAAGGTATATTAATTGTTTTAATAATTGCACTCCTTTTAGCATCATCAGGGGTTTTTAACAAACCTGCAGTAATGATTGCTCCTGCTGTTGCAATGCCTAAGCCGACATATGGGGCAAAAGAGAATTTCGAGAGCTACGGCGGCCTACCTATTGGCGGTGGCGATAGTCCAGCCCTTGATGCCCCTAGAACCCCTTATACATTGTTAAATGATGCTCTCCAGCCATTACAATTAGGTGAGAAGCATGAGGTCATGACCGCACAACGGGCCTGGGAGCTGGACTATAATGCACAGAGTTCTCTGCTTGGAAGTTATAAAAAGACGACCAACAATAACATGATGACGTATCCTGATACCTGGACAGCGCCCCGGCAAGAGTTTATATTAGGTTTCTATAAGGAACCCGATACTGTTTATGTTTGATCAAGGCGTGGACGTTTAACAAACATTGGCGCTGCCTCTGGCTGGTCCACTCGAGATCGTGGTCGAGCGACCCCAGGGAGCTGAAAGTCCCCTGCCTTCGCCTTCTCTACATCGGCCCAGAAAGAGCGGATATGCTCGAGTGCATCTGCCCACCATTCACTGCTGCGCTTAACAGTTACAAGATGCCATCCCATCAAATCCCATGGAACCCGTTCAATAATATGCCAACCCTCAGGTAGTTCAGGGTCACCGCCGTTCACCTCACCATAAATATATTGTGATGTGACACGATGCTCTTCATCTGCACGTTCAACCCTTAGAATAACACCAGAGGCGAGAGCAGGACCCTCTAAGGCCATCGGCGCTTGGCTACTATAGGGGGCCCGTAACTTGGCCTCAACATAATCACATTCATCTAGATTACAGACCTCTAACTGTTGTTGCATCTGGGCGTAATACTCTTGGGGTATCTCGAGACCGATATCTCGAGTGACAGGACATTTAATTTCGATAAGTCGTCCAGCCTTGGGGCCATTGCCAAGAACAACACCGTCAGGACTTGCAGCGCATCTCTCGAGTGTTGGATGATAAAGGCGACCAACCTCATGTACCTTAGTGCCCGGATGTTTCCATTCATATAACTGTTTAATAACATTCTCGAAACGAATACCCCAGTCAAAGGGACTCATAAGGCTGCTATCAACAGGTAATGGTGCGGCACGGGGCGCAGGGGGTTCCGGTGAGGCCTTTTGCAGTACGAGTTGACCTCTTGCCCGTGGTGTCTTGAAGAGTGTGCCAAGTTCACTTGCTGTTAGGAGGACCTTCATCTCATTGTACCACTGCTCTGTGCGCTGCTCCACCTGCCGAACAGTTAAGAGAGACTCCGCCTGTTTAATATGTGCGGGTGTCTCAATAGGGTTTTCATCGCTCATTTGATAAGTCTTAATAAGGGGCTCGAATAATAATATGTCATCTGGTTGGTCTTCTGCCAAATCCATCATCATAGAGAGATCCTCTGCGCTATGGTGATGTCTTTCCATTTCTGCTGCAAATAGCAGCCAGTCTAATAATCGTGTTGTCATTTACTTGTTCATTACCTCTGTAATTTAAATCAATTTTCTTAGCACTTAATATAAATGCGGTTCAAAATAGTAACTTCAGACACTCGTAGCGGAAATGGTACATCAGAAATACTAAATCAGGAATTAAGAGAGGTTGAAAATTTCCTAACCGGCATAACTGATGCAAGGGATTACCCACATTTTGAAATAATTGGTATGGGGGATGATAAAGCAAATGGATTTAGATTTGTAGCTAATACTATTCACGATAGGCATGATCATTATATAATACGTGCCTATAAAAGGCATAATGAGTATATTAATGAAGTTGTTGAATTGTCGGAATTATATGATTGGTTTAAAGAAGCAGAGCGGCGCTTTGAAAGAGTGTTGTTAGGTGGTAAACGGAGAAAAACAATCAGACGCAAATCAATCCGCCGCAGAAAGCAGACAAGACGCCGTCGCTAAGCCTCCTCTGTAGTGCGCTTCCTACGGGTTCCAGCAACCAGACGCTTCTCAATAAACTGATACTTGAGGATACCGTCAGCACCACGATGCGAAACAAGACCCTTAATCTCCTTAATAGATTCCTCCTCCTGGTCGTAAATAACAGTGGTCTTACTATTAAGGAGCTTCTTATCAAGGGTTTTCTGCAAAAGGGTCATCAGCTGGGTACCCTCAGCCTCCGAGAAACCACAGCGCTGCTGCTCATCGGCGACGAAAGATCGTAGGCGATTAAGGCGCAGCCCACGCTCAAGACGATGCCATGGACGCTTATAAGCGTCAGTCATGCCGCCGTCTAAAATCTTGTCAAGCGCATCATTTCCAGACTTATTAATATCATCGCCGCCGCCGAATGTGCGCTTTTGGGTTCGTGCACTCATTTAATTAATAATCACCTTTAGACTTTAGCCTCTAACTCTCTGTACCAGTCTGCCAGGGGCCGATCGCCTAGAAATGTGGTGTTCCAGGCACTGTCTGCACCAAATAGGTCTTTACGGTCCTTATTCATAATAGTGTAGAAGGTACGGATGCAGAGTGAATCGGTTTGTACATTAGGGGTCCATTCAACAAAGGCGCTCATGTCCGTCTTCTGCGTATCAATACGAGCCACGAAATCATCACCCACCCTCTTAACTGTTGATACATAAATATCATTTTCCGCTAGTTCCTGGGTAACATTCTCTACCCCCTCCCATAGGGTCTGACCATCCGCCTCACAAATCACTCTTAGGCGTGTATAAATGAGCTGCTCTCCATCAATTCTTGTAGATGGAGCATATTCAATAGTAGCCGCAAACAGCTTCATAACTGGTACTAAAGGAGGACGGTATTTTAGGCTCAAGAGATAGGATGATACCAATACCTGTTGCCAGGGTTCCAGTTGTACCTTTACCACAGATGTCGCTACGCAGTCGGCGTGAAGTAAATACTAAAGATATATTTAATGCACGGCAATATGAGCATTGGCAGACAGACAGCCCTTATGGTATTCAGAATCGGCTTGATCCAAATGCACAGCGCACCTTCTATGATATGGCGCCGCAGACCGCCCGTACCGACCAGCGCTCCTTCCTGCAGTCGCAGCCCTTTGTACCGGCGGACAATCAGTTAGCGGGTAACCCCTATTTTCAGAAGTTTGATGTCGCCTCTGACCCGAGAAATGTTAGTAGAGAGTTGAAGGGGGCGGTTTTTGAGATTCCAGGTGATAGAGGGATGCTCGAGAGTAGGCGGATGCTCGAGCGCCAATTCACCTCAGCGATAGTTCCTGGAACGGTCACAGAGGCCGACACCGAAATACGGCTTCGTGCTCGAGATCAGTTGATGCCACAATTAGATGATATGACGAAGTTGTATCCGAGAACCATTAATAGTTGGGGGGTATGCGCAACTAAGTATGATACTGAGGAAAAGAAGAGGGATTGTAAGAATTAATCAAACGTAATGTTCACCTCAACATTGTGACGCTGAAGGTGCTGTATAGCACTTGGAATCTGCTTTGAGCGCTGCCGCTTTTGTGTACGATTGCTACCGAAGCTACTGGCGGTTCTGATACTGTCGGTCATACTTACGGTTGTAGCGGTTGAGGCATCGGAACTCTGCGTGGAGTTATTACGTTTAGTATTACGGGTTGTCTCACTACGGTCGGCCTGAATAGTATCGTAGTGCTCGGTAATATAGTCTAAAATGCGGGTCTCAAAGGCCCAACGGAAGAAGTTCAGTTTACCTACAGTTGTACGGAATGGCTCATACCCGTTAATCTGGAATACAATGCGCTCCCGGCGACAGTTGGGGTCGAAGAACTGTTTACTATAAGCCTTTAATTGAGATTTATAGCTGACATAGACCAGGAACTCGTGACCATTAAGGGTGTAGCCGATGAAGTTCTTTCTGCAGTAGTTTGTGACAAACCAGTCAATAAGACGAAGGGAGATTGGCGCTGTGCCGAGAAGATAGGGCATGATGATGTCGATGTCTGGACGACTGTTATAGAATTTCTGGAGGGAGAGGATGACTAACTCTGGTTTACATTCTACGGGTCTAGTATCGTAATCGGTATCTGAGTCAGAATCCATTATACTTGGTCTGTCTAATTGTGTTTTAGGTCTTGTATTCTTTTCGTTAGATAATTCAGATGAGTGCACCTCCTGGGTTTGATCCAAATGTCAGTATGTTAAAAGGAGCTGGAGATTCGCCTCCTCCACCGATGATAGCCATGAAAGGTGGGGGGCTTCCTGCAAACTACGTGGATGGCGGCTATAAGGAGAGTCTTTTACCTGGTGGTAATGCCCCTATACAGGAGATGCATGGTGGTAAACTTCCAACAACTGGATTTATCCAATATAGCAAGGTTAAATATACAAAAGATGGAAAAGTCACATTTGGTACCATTATGAGTTCAAAAAATACTGATGGTAAAATACACATTAAAATGGATGGTGAAGAGTATTCAAAAGAATTTAATATGGATGATGAAAATTTAGAAATTGTACCTGATGATTCACTAACAGGTAAACCACCAGGATCTGGGGGGCCACCACCAGGATCTGGAACACCACCAGGATCTGGGGGGCCACCACCAGGATCTGGAACACCACCAGGTAACCCACCATCAACTACAGACCCCTCAAAAATAAAGACCGATAAGTTTGAGATTACTCTGCAAGAGTTTATGGATGCTGGTGGTACTGTAGGTGAATTTAACGACTTTCTCACCAAATACCAACATTGTCTTGAGCTTGGCCCAACAGGGGCCGATGGTGCTGGATGTGACCCAGTCATGAAACGGTTGCGTATTATTTTAATAAATCGGTTGCAGACCTATTCCCGTGAATGTAAGTTTTTCCAGTCATCAAGTGGTGGACCTTTAGGGATTGGTGCCTCTGCAAAAGGGCCATCTGCTGGGCCAGGGTCAATCATAGATGGGACTAAGCCCGATGGCACTAAACCAGATGGCACTAAACCAGATGGCGCTAAACCCTCAGAACCCCAGGTTTGCCAAGATATTGCCTTGAGCACAGTAAATGACCCTGCATGGAAGAATATATTATTATTATTTAAGGTAATATTTCTTCTTCCTAAACTTGCATTGTCTTACATGAAACCACCACAATGGTATAGAAAGATTGGAGCATCATTAAAGCGGTCACTATTTTTCCCCCTAACTGATATTCAATATGTTAATTCAATTCTTCCCTTTATAACATTTAATCTTAATACAATAACTCAAAAGGGTGAACGGGTAACCAATTTTGATATGATTAAGCAATCTGTGTTATATGTATTGGATAGTATTATGACTGGCTCAGACCGAATAAACCGTGATATTTCTGAATCATTGCGAAATGCAAAATTTGCTGGTCTTACAAAATTAAAGCCACACGAACAAAAAATGTCTCTTGAGATGTTAATTGATTTTTTAAATGAAAATACAGATATTGAGACGCACAGTGTTATTGAATTAGAGGCAAGACCTGCAATAGAATCCTTAAGGGATAAACTTAGAACTAAGATTGAGAATATGGTATTTAATCCAGAAAGTAAATTATATACAAAAATCGAGGATGCACCGACAATACTTTTAGATTTCCCACTACAATATATTAAGGATTTAGGTGTTCGGGGTAAATCAATAATTAAAGGTACATTAAGAAAAATAGGTGCAAAAGACCCAGAATATATGGTCGCATTTCATAGAAATAAAGATAAAGTGACTGACCCTAATTACAGGTTTTCATTTATTGCATTCAGACCCGAGTTCCTCAATCCATGTGTAATTGATGTTGTTGCTGACCCTAATAAGAAGAATATAGATACTGTTATGAGAGCTCTTTTCCCAGATGCAATTATTCCTCTTCATAAAGATCCTAAAATAAATCGGGCGTTACTGGCCATAAAGGCATTTATTGCTCAGGTTAAAGCACGTAAACAAGCGAAACAGGGGCAGCAACAGGGTGGTGGCGATGAAGAGGATACTTTAGCATTATTGGAGGCTATTGAAAAAGAGCTATTAGCAACGGAGTCTGCGGATAAAATTACTCCTGTGACAAAGGAAAAGATGACAAAGGCTGAGGCTATGGTTCAAGGATTGATAGGTGCGGATACTGCTCTTAAGTCTGTTGGGGATGAATTGATTAATGCATTCAAAATGAATGAAATAAATGCAACAGCATTGGCAACAGTTGTTCCTGGTGCTCCATCAGCTCAAGGTACTCCATCAGCTCAAGGTATTACTCAAGGTAATCCACCAAGCAATGCATCTGGAGCAAAAGAAGAGGGAGGTCCAAAACAAGAATTACCTTCAACATCTACCGCCTCGCCTGTACCAGGAGAGGAAGGTCCAAAGCAAGAATTACCTTCAACATCTACAGCGAAATTATCAGCAGATAATATTAGTTTACCAGCTGCTCGGACTATTGCATTAAGTCCTGCAACATTTAATCCTGGAGATATACTGAAAATAAAGCCTAATTTTAATCCTGAGTTTTTAAAGCATATAAATCCTGCACATATTGCTGCTGATAGAGTTTTAACATTTGTTAAAACAGACCCTAATGGTTATTTTACAGTTTCATCAAAAAAATCAGATGGCAGCGACGAGAAAACAATTTCATTGCCACAAAATGCAATACATATAGAGACTCAGCTTAACAGAAACATGGCTGCAGTTACTGAGGGGAAATTAACAGCCCCTTTACCCGAGTCACCTAAATCAGAATTAGAGCAGTTATTTGATAGTTTGAAGCCTGTAGTTGAATCAATTGAGGAAATAATAGGTAATGAACGCCGTGTAAAACGTAATTGGACTAATAGTCCATCTGAGGACATTAAGGAACTTAAAAATATTCTAAACAAAATTAAAGATGGCAACACAAAAATAACTAATATTGAAATTGAATTACTAGCTGCACGGTTTCCATCAATTATAGAACAAATTGTAACAATATCATCTACTAATCTAGATGAGGCTCAAAAAAGAAACCTCACAAATTATACAGATATTTTAATTAAAAACTTAAGACAATTCCAAGCAATGAGAGCGTCTGAGCCGAAGACAGGGCCGTCAAATATAAACCTTGCTTTAGCTGCGCAGAGAGAAAGTGGATTTGGACAAGGCTCGGCTGAAGCCGCTTCAGGACAAGGCTCGGCTGAAGCCGCTTCAGGACAAGTCTCGGCTGAAGCCGCTTCAGGACAAGGCTCGGCTGAGGTTGCTCCAGCAACTCCTGTACAAAAACCTGCTTCTCCCCCTTTAACTGAACAGGAAAAATTATTAGCAGAAACACAAAGCATAGCAACTGATTTTTTAAATATTCTTCAAAAGGAACGCACATTTATAGATAAGGCAGGGGAATCACAGTTTATTAGTGAAAATAAACTTAAAAAATTTATGAATAATAAGGGATTCAAAAGAACTGCCCAAAAAAGATTTCTAATAATTTTGGAAATACTTAAACTTGCTGATAAGAATACCTCAAGTGAAGTAGTTAAGAAAACTGCAAAAGATTTGGATAATTCAAAATTAAATTCATTAATTAATTATATTATACCAACAAGTAATAAAACACTCAGAGCAGAAATAGAACCAGTGAAAGAAAAGCTATTAGCAACGTTAGCTAAGTGGGGAAACTCAGAATTACCAACACAGAATAATCCAGTGCAATATACAGGTGATATGTTTACTGGTATATCTAATTCATCAACAGCACCTAAGGCAGTCTTTAGAGCTGCTAAAACGAAAGTGAAACGGTCATTATTTGAGAGGGGGATTAATAAAATACGTGGATTTTTCCCTGAAGGGGTTACAAAAAGAATAAAACAGCCGGTCCCTTATAATGGGCGCAAAACAAGGAGAAGTAGGGCACTAAAACAATTAAAAAGTGGCGAATTGCCCCCAACATCTAACGAACGAAATATAAAACGATTTAACAGACTTGCATTCGGACCTCCAAATGGAACAAGAATTCCTCAACAAAATGCGAAGGTGTATAGCTTCCCCACAGGGCAAGAAGGGCCGCAATCCAATAGAACTCTCAGGGGGCAAAGCAAACCAAAAAGTAAAATATCTAGTATTTTACAGGGCGAGGGAGCTCTAGTTTATCCAAGACAAAGTATCCAACGACCTACGGGAATTAATAATAGAGAGCCATTACCATCAAAAGGTGGTCTTCGAAAAAAACACTTAACAAGGGCTAAGGCCCAAACTAAGCGTTTACTAAAACGTAGAAGCCGCTGCAATTAACGTCTAGCCAATAAATCGGCAGCGAACATAACAAATACCCCAGACAGAATAAAGAGAAATATCTCCGTCTGTGTATTTTCACCGCCACTATCAACACGACGCTCCAAATCATCAAGTCTTGCGAAAATAGCGTCCAGCCTCTTTTTCATATCACTATTTGCCTGTATACCACCCTGTTGCCCAACAACATACTCAGGATACGACCCGCCAGGTGCAGGTAAAAGCTCAAAGAAGCTGCTCTGTGCCCCCTTCGGTGTCAGCTTCTTCCAGCGGTCCACAACAGAAGGTACGGGTAGCTCTGCCCCAGCCGCCTTATCCGCACCGCCCATTGAAAAGGTCTGAGCAAAATCGGTCTCCATCATATAGTCTTTTTTACCGGCGATTGGGCTATAGTTTGCAAATCCCTCCAGCTTACTTTTACGGAGTGTTGTGCCTGTATCTGCGTCAGGGTCCGCTCCAAAATAGGCAGGTGGCTGTCTACTTGCACTATCAATTAGGGAGCTCGGTCCCTCAGTTACACGCAAAGTAGCCTTAGCTGCATTGGTGTTTTGCGGCGCCTGTCTGGCCTCATATGCAGACATAGGTACAGGGGCCTCTGTGGGGTCTGTAGAATCCACAGAGCGCATCTCAGGGGCAGAGGGGTCAAATCCTGCCGTGGACCGTGAGCCCTGCATAAGCTCCCCCTGCTCTTGTGAGACCTCCATCCAGGCACTGGGCGGCGGTTTACAGCGCCTCTTTCGGTCCCTCTTACTAACGGCGGCACCACCAGGTGTGTGCTCTGCCGGGAACGCATCGTTGAGTGTACAATACTCCATCTATGGGTTCATCATACTATTAATAGCCCCTCAAGGCGCACATTATCTCCCTCCATAACAGATAGGTTCATGAAGATGAATACCGTAAATGTACTTGGAATAACGTTAATCGGTCTTATTATACTCTTAATGTTAACTCGGCGCTCGGTGTACGAGGGATATGAGGAACTCAAAGTGGACGAAAATACAATGAAGATGGCTCAGGAGATAATTAAAGAGAAGAACACAGCCGGTGATGCAAACGAATCTTTCCGAAAGGTTCTGGCTTTCATGGAAAATTATCCGGGTGGGGCGACCGACTGGTTGGCCTTCATTAAACTGAATTTCTTTGAGCCTAGTGCAGAATTCAAGCGTGATCTCTCATTTAAGGGAATAACCGACCGTTGGAGACCGCTCTTTAAGGACCCTGTACCTGAGACTATACCAAAGGGAGGTGGTCTTATTGGTATGGCTAAAAAGTAAGCTACAAACAGAGAATGGATACCTTCGGTATTAAGTTATTTATTGCTGTAATTTGTATTAGTCTTATTACATTTTCTGGGGCACTACCCCCGGCATACAAGAGACATTTAGATACGGTCTATGGTCGTGCCATTGGTGTTATACTTGTTATGCTCATCCTGGAGTTCGCCGGTTGGGTTGTTGGTCTTCTTGCTGCCATGACCATCTTAATACTCCTTCCGTCAACGGTGAGTGAGGGGTTTATCACAGAAGGATTCACTATTTTGGAGAAGAAGAAGGAGTCTGGTCCATCCAATAAATGGTTTAGTGAAAAACTTTTAGGAAAATCCAAGGAGATTTATGGCGACAACATCTTACAGTTGCCGGTTTTCTAATCTTAATTGGATCAGATGGATTGGACAGAGAGTCTGACAGCAACCGACAATATGGATAAAATATCACGCATATTTGTTGCAGTACTATTTATTATATGGCTGCTTATGACCGGCCTACAGTTTCATGCAGAATACCCTAAGGAGTTGATTGAACTGGCGGGACAGCCCTGGTGGCGACTGTTAATGGTTTTATCAGTTATGGCGGGGGCCTACTGGTGTCCACGTGTAGGGATACTTGCTGCACTGACAATTGTATTATATTTGGTGGATGTTCGTGCTTTAACACAGCATTAACCTGAGCACAATGAATAAATGTTAAGTATCATAATATTTAACATTTTCAGAGATGAACCCGGCGATGATGCCTATGATGCCACCTCCAACCGGATGGCTAGAGACCTTTATGAATAATTTCAATACAAGTCCCTATTTTATCGGTGTTATGATGCTGACCATGAACTTGGGGTCTCGTTTCTTGGCTCTTGAGATGAGCAAGGGTCAAGAGGCCTTCTTTTCACATCCATGGATTCGGCGATTTCTCATATTTGTAGTCTTCTTTATTGGTACTCGTAATATATGGGTGGCATTCTGGATGGCACTAGTCAGCATATTAATATTAGGGTACTTGTTTAATGAGAACAGCTCACTCTGTATCTTTAAAGGTGGATTACCCGGTGCGGCATGTACTAAGCCCGAGGCTGCACTAATACCCGGACCTCAAGGACCTCAGGGACCTCAGGGACAACAACCAACAGTACAGGGCGGATCGAACGCTCATGCCTTAACGGCGGAGGAGCAGATGATTCATAAACAGTTAAGTGATAAGATAGCAAGAGCACAGGCTGTAACAGTTGCACCGGTGCCTGAAACAAAGCCCGACCTTTATGGGGCCTACAAAAGTAATATAGAAGCTGTAAAGAAACTATTCTGAATTAGACCGTGAGCGGGTCTCATAACGGTGGAATACCATCATTTGAGACGGCACTTTTGCGTCATTACTTTTAAGGTACTTCGTTATTCGAAATCCCTGTCGTTCGTACCATGCTATTATCTTATCGTCGTTAACCGGCGTAAGATAACAGTATTCCATTGTACTCAGAATCGCCTGAAGCAGTCTGGTGCCTTGACCAGCTGAGCGAAACTGGGGGGCTATCCCCAAAAACCATAAACGTTGCTCTGCAACCAGACCGAATCCAATCAGCGTGGACATATAATATAAACCCATGCTTGATTGCTGATTTCGGTTCTTCCACGCCTTGTGAAATTCTGCGTCGTCAATTAAGTCAAATGTATCAAAATAGACGTTTTTTATTTGCTTGTAGTCCTCCATTTTAACAGGTCGAATAATGTAAGGATCGTTCGGCATGTTCATTATACTAAGGGGCTAGATTTATTGCCTAAATGTCGAGTGACACGGTATTACCGATAGGCTGCGCCTTACGACGGCGGCCACCCCCACGGCGGCTCTCCGTTGCAGTCTCCTCAGTCATAATGGTCTGGATCTCATCAAGGGCATTCACGGCTGGTTGCTGGATATCAGCGGTACCCGAAGAGGGCATTGCCGCACGACCCCCAGCAGAGGTACCTGCACCGAAGGGATTGAACATGGGCTCAGTCTCCAACTTACGCTGCTCCTCAAACGTCTTCAGGATGTCCTCAACACCCGAGGGCCCCTTCATCTCACGACGCTGGGGCTTAGGGGGCTCGGCGGCCATCACATTCTGCGGCATCTGGGGGGGCATTGGCTGACGGCTGCTCTCATAGAACATACCTGCCGCCCCCATAGGAGGACCCATTGGAGGAGGGGCGGCCTGGCCAGGCATGGCCATATTCATGAAGTTGCCGAAACCGGGACCCCCCATCTGCGCCGCCGCAGCCGCCGCAAACTGACGCTGCAAACCCGGATTGTTACGGAGAATGTCGTCCATCGTGGGCTCCTTAGCACGGAACATCTTGTTGGTCATATGGAACATGAAACCGGACCCGACGAGCGTGAAGAGAAGTCTCGCCTCAGGGGGCATTGACCCCTTCGTCTTATACTTATCATAGAGCTCCTCAAAAATCTCGTCATAGTCATCAAGCGACTCGTGCACCGATTCTGACCACCCCTTGAGCTGAAGGTCAAAAGGGTCGAACTTCTCATTCATAAGCTCAACACCCGTTACAAGACCCGTAAGAATCTGACGCTGGAACTTAATAGAGGTCTCAAGCTGACGGGCGTCTACAAGGCGGTCATACTCAGTCTTCATCTCGTCAAGGGAGTTATCCATGGTGAATTTGCGGCTAATAGGATAGCCCTTGGCCTCAAGACGCTGAAGCTTGGTAATATAATCGGACTTCTGCTGCTTCTCCGCCTCCAGGTCTCTTGAAGGGGTGATATAGCTGTTAGTGGTTGCAGTGGAGGTCTGAGGGCCGCTGAAAAGGTTTGTGCCCCAACCACTGTCATCACGGGCAACAGAGATGGAGGGACTGGCCTCCTTAGGAAGGGAGGGACCACCAAAAGAGTCACCGCCGAGGTTAATATCAAGGGGTACAGCATCAAGGGGCTCGAGAATCTGGATATCATTGGCAGAGGAGGAGCCGAGGTCAAAGGAGACGGAACGCTCTTGTGCCGGAGCCATTTTAGTATTACTAAGTAATGATGCACCAAGATCATCTCCGAGGTTAATTACGTTACCGAGATCCTCAATACCGTCAGAGCCAAGGAAATCACGAACTTCGGATATAGAGACTGACATTTATCTTGAACTCCTGTATGTTTTTTAGGTGCTGGTTTTACACACTAGCATCCAGAACCATACACAAGGCATCTGCCAAATCGCTCCGCTTCTTCGCATCTGTAATAGTCGGTAACCAGATTGGCTCCTTTGCCTTACAATAAGCAATAGCACGGGCCTCTGAACCCGCCTTTCGGTCAGCATAGCCCTCGTCTCCAGTGGTCTCCACCTTCACCTTCTTCCCAGCATGTACAAGGCGCATCTCCGGTGGAGGTAGACCCTTAGAAATGAAGGCCGAGCGAATAGAGGCATATAGAAGAATTTGCACGGTCTTCATTGTCGGGTTTTTAAGAACCGGCTGATTCTCAAGGCAAAAAAGAGTACAGTCCTTGAACTGCGACCAGTTGTCCGTGATTACCTTTAGAATGCCGTCATGGAGTTGGGTCATAGGTGTAAAAGTTGCATTCACCTTCTTGGCCTTAATGAGTGGAGTTGCATACTTTGTTTGTAGAGTGGCAATGAGGTCCTCCTTCTTACCTTTAGGGTTGAGGTCTGCTGCTATTGCTGCGGCCTTGAGATCCGAAACTGCAGGGAACTTTTTATCGGTTGCACCTGGAAGAGGGTCTACCGTCCCTAAATGACGTTTACAGACAAGGGCATCTGATGGCAGCCGCCACTTTGCCGCCAGTTTACACTTACTACACACCTCCTTCTCTGGTGCCTCCTCAGGTGCAATAATATTCACGTTCTTCCAGTTCTTAATAGTACCATCATAGACACAGAAGGCGAGATTCTTAATACCGATATCAAATGCACATACAGTTACCATACTGTTAGGGTATTTGAGTAAATTGCTTTAGATTAGTGGTTCGCCATAAGCGGTTGTTAGTCCCATAACAGTCCCCTCATTGCCAGGGTAGACAGTAGGCAGACCCTTGGGGCGATAATTCTCACGGTCCATAACCTCACGACCCCCTGGCTGGAACTCAACACGGCCTCTGGGGGTGTTGCGACCACCCTCAAAGAAATTGGTGGTGCAGATACGCTTTTTATTGTGCATCTCCTCAGAGGTTGTCGGCATATACTGGAAAGTCCCAAAGAGATCAGGGGCCACCTCATTGGCCCGTTGTACCCCAATTCCACCAGGGAAGCCAGAGGGAATGACATTTACAACATCGGCATCGACTGAGATAATATCGGCTGGGGGCGGGGCAAGAACCGGCTGTAAAAGGTTGCCGCCGGTCCACTCAACCTGACGTCTGCGACTGGTGTCCATAATTTCAATTGCATTATGAACCATCCACTGCTTCGTCTCAAACTGCTGACCTGTGCGAATATTACGACTACATTTAGGACGGTAATCGGTAACAAGACGGGCATCAGACATGGGGGCGGCATAGGCGGGATAACGACTGTCACGGGCCGGTTCAGTGCCTTTTGCACCGCCAATCTGTTGCCTATTAGCCTCTCTCTTCAGGTCAGCGGGGCTAGAACTATAACTGTAATAATTGGGGTCTGTTTGATAACGAAAACCTTTAGAATCAGCGACTGACATCTCCTAATTTTAGAGGCTATAACATTTAGTTTCTATGATTACTCATCAAGGCTGACAAAGTCAAGAGACCCCGCAGTCATAAGGGAGCTGGTGGCACTAATACCACTGGGCTCGGCACTGAACTCCTCAACTAAGGTGGCTGCATTAGGGGCCGACTCGGAAGAGCTCTGAATGGCCTTAATAATATCATTCTTGCGCATCGTCTTACCAACCGTAATGCCCTTGGACTTTGCAAGGGCCTGGAGCTCCTTCACAGACATAGCCTCAAGGTCGGGCAGCTCATTGCTCTTAGTTACCTGTACAGGCTGCACGGGCGCCTCCTCCTCATCTTCGGCCTTATACTCCGTAATCTCAATATGCTTTGTAGGCTGCTCGTCAACGGGAAGTTCCTCCGCCTCAACAGTCGTCATATCAGCCTCCTCCTCAGGCAAGGTGGGTAAGAAGGGGGTCTCCTCCTCATCCTCTTCCTCATCTTCATCATCATCAGTATCAGGGCGACGAGCCGGGAAGTCAAGGAAGGTGGCCTCTGCGGCCATCTTCAGGTCAAGTAAAATACCCTCCACTAAGGCCACCTTCTTCTCAACCTGCTTGATACGGGTGTAGAGATAGAAACAAGCGGCACCAACTATAAGTATCAGGATAGCACCAATTGTAAAAACATCAGGGTTGGCCATGTCTAATCCGCAGTGGATAATTCTCTACGAACTGGGACGCAGCCCCTGCTCTCGTAAAATCTCCCCCACGGAGCTTACCTTACAAATACCTTCCTGCAACCCGTAGAAATATTTCACTGAACCATCCTGCCGGTAAACAGCGGGACAGCAGAGCTGCTGTATTCCCCGCTCCTGGGTCTCATCTAGTAACTGGAACATGTGCGTAGATATAACCGAAAGCGTCTGTTTAGTGGACCATAAACCATTAAGGAACCGGCGACTGGCAATCTCGGCATCGGGGGGATTTGTACTATGGAATAACTCATCAATAAGCACGAGTCCACGACTCTTAGGGGTTTGTGCCCGATCAAGGGCAAGTGCGGCCACGGAGACTTCACGTTCAAATAGTGAGGCGCTTCCAGGGATATCCTCTAAGCGCAGACAGGTCTGCATCCATTTTAATGGTGTCATGGTGGCTCTTGCACCGATTGCAACACCGAAACAATGTGCCATGAAGACAGAGCGCCCAATAGCACGTAGGGCAGTGGATTTCCCACCACGATTGGGTCCGGTCAAAAGTGCATGTTGATTGTTAGACATATTGAGAGAGATTGGTACTCTACTCTCCTCGTCAACATGTATGTCAAATGTACGAGATAGTATTATAGTTGGGCGTCGAGCCTTAATCCATTTGACAAGTGTAATATCCTTATTGGATGCCAGGGCATATAGAAGTTCCCATTGACCAATAAGAGTAAAGAGAAGGCGCACTCGAGCAGGGCACTCGAGTGCAGTGGCGACCGCCTGTCTTGGATCGCCAAGCTCACCGCTCTCGAGTGGCAACGGCTCGACTTTGAAGCCACACTCATTAAGGGCCTCTCGAGCGACCTTAGCTGCCTCATATACATTTATGAGTGCCTGACCCTGTTTATACATTACTTCATCCAAACTATATAAATGTTTAGCTGCCTGAATAGGCTGCCACATGGCCTGGCCAACTGAGAAGAGGGTCCAAGAGGCCTGTGCATAGAACTTCAGCTTCCCTAAAATATCCATAGTCGGAGCCTGGTCAGCCTGACGAACAATATCATTAATACCCCCCTCTAAATGCGGGGCCTGGGGAAGCAGACCTTTGAACCCGTTGCCACTGTAAACCTCTTTAACAATAGTGATATAGGCTGAAATTGGTATAGGAACATTCATAATGTAACGTAAAATAATGTATGGTAGAACAACTGCAACTAAAGGCATACTAACGGTAATTGCAGGGTTCAAGTAGATTTTCCAGAAACGGAGTACTGTTAGGAGAAAGGGTACAAAGTTCAAGGGCTTGAAATATTCGCCGGTGAAGAGAAGCTGACCATAACACTCCTCTGCAAACTCATTTGTAGGGTCTAAGGGTTTCTGTGCCTCAGCTTCGTTTGCAGCTACAATATCAAAAAGAGGGCCAAGGGTATTGATAGCCTTGGATTGCCTGAGTGCAGCTATCTGGTCTGTTCTGCGTTGCAGAACTTTATGGTTTGAGGACCATGGGGCATGTTGTGCCGCTGCTTTTCCGGAGGTGGTCTTTATTTTGAGCCAATCGGCTATGCCCTCCATCCGTAGCTCTTTTTGCACACCCTTAATGTCCATATCTAATGGAAGTGACGGCGGTGAATTATGAAGCTAACCGCAGCCTAAAAAAATGAGCCGCCACCAACCCCCTATGCTAAGGTACCATTACAAGCCATTTAAAACTATGTCCAGTTTAAGCACTATGACTCAGGCACTCACTCCTGAGATTATGTTCCTGTATCAGGCCCGTCCTAAGTGGCGTGGCTCGGTTGAACTTGCATCCAGTATTGCGGAGCATGTTCAGGCTATTCGCTCTGAGATTAAGAGTGGGGAGGATACTGGTGGATGGGCCGCAGCAGGGGGTTGGAGGGCTGGTCAGGCTCGTCCAGGATTTACAAAGCCCCCTCAGGATGGGGGATTTAGGGGTGGCAATAATAATAGGTTTACAAGCCGTGGTGGTGGCGGTGGCGGTGGCGGTGGTGAATGGGAGACAGCGGGTAGCCGTCGTGGTGGAGAGACCTTTAATAAGCGCCAAGGGTTTAGCCGTCCTACAACGGATATGCCCCGTTTTGGCTCAGACCAGACGAGTGTTCCTCTTCAGAGTTCACGCTCAGCTCAGCCAACTCGTAAGCCCATGGAGGTTGTAAACAGTATTGCACCACCACCACAAAAGCCAAAGCCTGTAGCGGCAGAGCCTCCTCGTGCCTATGTACCCTATAAAAGTATGTTCACCAGCTCTGAGAAAACCGTGGAGAACACTGTTGTTGATACAATTATCCAGGATAAGTTGAATAAGTTGAGTATCACCAACTATGAGGCTATTCGTGATTTCCTCTTTGAGATTCTGGATGCAGGTGATACCGATGATTTCCTTGCGGACTTCATGAAGCTAATCTTCCACAAGGCAGCTGATAGTATTGGACTCAGTTATTGCCCATTGTATGCCCGTCTTCTCCATGAGTTGCGGTCAAAATACAGTTTCATTCAGACTGAGATTAACCGCATCTACGGCCAATTCCTAATGGTATTTAACGAGGTATCTGATGCTACTAATGATGATATGGAGGCTTTCCGTCAGCGCAATAAAGAGAAGAAGTATCGTATTGGTTACAGTCAGTTTATTACAGAGCTCTTGAAGTATGAGAACATCATTAGTGACGAGGATTATATTACAACAGTGAAAACAATTACGGGGCAGATGAATCAACTTGTTACCAATGAATCTAAAAAGGTGGTTGTGGAGGAGTATGCAGATTCACTTTCAAAAATGATAAAGATATTGCATACGGCACCCGATGCCTGTGCCCGTCTGCTACCAAAGTTGCGTGAAGCTTGTGACCCAGACCTTAAGGAGCTTACCGCTCTTTCAGCCGAAAAGCCCGGTCTGAGCAATAAAGCCCGGTTTGCAATTATGACTATTCGTGAGAATATGGTGGGTCATTAATAAGAGATTATAGGGGGGAGGGCACTTATTAGTGCAAAAAGTTTTTATTTATGCGTAATAGAATGGTCAAGTCTCGTCGTGCAGCCCGTCGTGGTATCTTTGGTACAATTTACTCAGTCCCCCACCATGGGTTTTCTGCTGTCCGCAATGTTGCTAAGTCCGGCGTAAGAGGGGCTCGTCGTGGTGTGCGTACCCTCACCTCTGGTGCCGATAAGGTGGTTGGTGTTGGTCTTGATGCAGCAGGTAATGTTGTTAACACTGTTGTTGGCACTGTTGACAATGTTGGTCTCGGTGTAACTCGTCATGCCAATGCCGCTGTCTCTAATCTCTTCTCTGGGGTTGGGTCCGTGTTCGGTCGTCGCTCTCGTAAGGGGGGTCGTCGTAATACCCGTAAGAATCGTAAGAACCGCAAGAACTCTCGCAAGAACCGCAAGAACTCTCGTCGTTAAACTCCAAGGGGTATGGGGACAGGATGTCCCCATTTTAAATTGAAATGCAAAAAAATGATTTAATAAATCATCCTTTTGTTATTGTAAGAAGCCAAATGCCAAACCGTCGTCAACAAAAGAGGGCCGATAAGCGTCGCTCTAAGCCACAGCCTGATGATTCTGATAGTGATGACTCAGATGCTATCATTCAATATGGTTATGTTGAGAGCTCAGAGGATGAGACAATGTCCGATGATGATACCTCAATGTATACCCGCTCAGGGCGTAGAATTAAGCCCCCTAAGCGTATCCCCGTGGAGCCACTTTTAGAGACCGATTCAGATGATTCTGATTACATGGAGTCGGATGAATCGGCGGAGCCTGAGCCTGAGCCCGATGCTGAGATGGAGGATGAAGAGATGGAGGATGACAATCGTAATGTGATTCAGATTCGCATTGGCTCTGGTCAAGAGCAGGAGGACCCAATGGTCCCGAAGCGTCATGATATGGAGAAGGAGCCGCCAATTATTAAGAAATTTGTTGAGCTTGTTACCAAACCAATGGAAGATGTTGGTATTGATGCGCAGATTGACCAGTTTAAGATGATGGAGCCGACTAAGCAGACAGCACTGCTAGAGGCCCTTGAGGCCAGGCCAACTGCAACTGATACAGGGGCTCAGATGATGTTCCGTATTCTAACAATGAAGATTCCTATTGAGATTCAGTCAATGGCCCTTGCAAAATATCAGGCGCTCCAAAACATGGACCCAAGTAGTACAGAGTATTTCAAGCAGAGAAACTGGCTGGACAAATTCTGCTCTATGCCCTTCGGTCAATACAAGGAACTACCTGTAAAGCTGGAGGATGGTGCAGAGTTGTGTGGGCAATTTATGGGGAAAGCAAAGGATTGCCTTGATGGAGCCGTCTATGGTCAAGATGAGGCGAAGCTTCAGATTCTGCAGTTTATTGCAAGTAAGATTGCAAATCCGAATGCACGTGGAACCTCACTCCTACTAATTGGCTCAGCAGGTATTGGCAAAACCTCCATTATTAAGAGTATTGCAAAGGCACTGGAATGGCCCTTCCAGTTCATTTCACTAGGTGGTGATTCAGATGCCAGTACCTATACAGGTCATCAACTGGTTTATGAGTCCTCACATTCAGGTAAGATTGCAAACTCGCTTGTCGGCGCTAAGTCTATGTCAATGGTACTGATGTTTGATGAGGTGGACAAAATCAGTCAGACAGCGAAGGGTGAAGAGGTAAGTAACCTCCTTATCCATTTGACAGACCCTGTGCAAAATGGCGACTTTGAGGACAAGTATTTGGGCGGTGTACCGATTGACCTTAGTAAAGTGATGTTTGTCTTCTCGGCAAATGATATTAATAAGATTGACCGTGTTCTTCTTGACCGTATGAATATTATTAGGATGAAGGGGTATAATAGTAAGGATAAGCTTGTGATTGCCGAGCGTTATCTTCTACCAGCGGCCCTTGATGAGGTGAATTTGAAAGAGCGTGTAATGATTAATAAGGAGGTTCTTGAATATATTATTGAGAATTATGCAAAAGAGGAGACAGGTGTGCGGCAGTTGAAGCGCTGTATTGAAGGGATTGTAGGGAAGCTGAACATGTTGCGAATGTATAATAGTCAGACCCTCCCTTTCTACATTAAGGATTTCACACTGCCATTTATTGTAAAGAGAGAGCACGTCGACCTCTTCCTGAAGCGCAAGGATGAAGAGGATAAGCCCTGGCTTTCAATGTATGTTTAAGGAGTTTACAAATACAATAATCTAAATGACTGCTAATATTGATATAGTGGTTGCAAGATATAAAGAGGAGATTGGTTGGATGGGTTATTTGGGGCGGCGACCGAACCATCGTATATTTATTTTTAATGATGGACAGCCACTTACTGATTATATTCTTTATAAAAATATGTTACAAATAGAGGGTGACCATAGTCCATGTGAGGCCTCTAAATATCTCTCTTATATAATTGCCAATTATAATGATTTAGCCGATCGTGTTATTTTTACACAGGCCAGTCCATTTGATCATAGTCCCGATTTTATTGGACTGTTAGAGTGTTATGATAAATGGGCCCCTATTCAGAATCTGACCTTTAGAGGCCATCCCCCTCCTTGGGCCTTTTCGGATGTGCTTAATGAGGAGAAAATTGGTAAAGAGCAATATATAAATGGCAATAGGGTATTTGTTGACCCCTATTTGCAGGACAATTTGCAGGGCTCCCTCTTTGAAGACTATTTTATTCCCATTTTTAATAAGCAGTTTGTTCGTGAAGATATTGTACCCTATTTATTTAATAAATTTGCTATCAAAGAGGGATTAAGACCCAAGGCCTTTGGCGCCTGTTTCTCAGTTACGAAAGAGACAATTAGAAAATATCCACGGGACTTCTATATTAATATTTTGAACTGGCTGCTAAATCCAGTAAATGACCTTTACAGAGATGGTAAAGGCAACATTAAAGATAATGCTATAATTCTGGAATATTTATGGCTACCTATATTTTATGGGCAACCAATAGATGGAGAAGGAGGAGCGCATTAAATATATGAAGAAAATGGCATTTAAAATTGCTATGATATTTCTCGTTATTGGTGCCTTAAATTACGGATGTGTTGCCGTCTTCCGTTTTGGCTTCCTTGAATGGATGCTTGGGCGTGGGGCTTTAGCACGGGCCGCCTACGCCGGTTTCGGTATAGCTGCGCTTGGAGTCATGTTTAGCAGAGATACCTATCTCCCCTTCTTGGGCGAGACTGTACTACCTCCAACAGTACTATTAGATGAGCGAATTCCGGCTGGGGCCTCTATTAGTATTAAGGTGCGGACCCCTCCAGGGGCGAAGGTGCTTTATTGGGCGGCTGAACCGGCGAACGATGGTTTAGAGTATATGAAGGATTGGCGTGATGCATATAAAAAGTTTGAGAATGCTGGTGTGACCAATGCGGATACACGTGGAAATGCTATTCTCAGAGTGCGACCTCCACAGGCCTACACGGTGCCTTTTAAGGGACGTCTTGATCCACATGTACATTATCGTGTCTGTCATCCTGATGGTCTTGTTGGACGGGTGGAGACTGTGTTTTTGGCGGATGTGGGAATAGAAAATGGGGTCTCGGCTATGGGTCAGAAGGCAAACTACAAGCATTTTAATGAGGTGGCGACCAGTCCATTTTATTGAGTGCTGTTGTAGTCGGTTGTAAGTACAATTATGTAGGTTTGATGGCCAATATTTGGGCCGTTGTCGAGAATGTGGGAGGTTTCATCGTCAAAGATAACCCATTTTTGTTGCAGAGGGTGATAGACCTGGGCAACATAATGGCCTCCCATGTGAGAACCCATGTGGTCAATAGTACCGATAGGCTTGTAAGGACTTTTAGTGATATGCGGGGAATCAGATGCAAAGGCGTCACTGAAATCAACAGCAGCACCATCATATGCAAGATAGCTAGTGTCTTTGCGACCATCTGGTTTGAAGCGCTTAACCACATAGAAGAGGGTTGAAGGGAGTTTCCAGATGCGCCGCTTGAGTTTGATGTTCTCCTGTTGTTTACAATTATCACAGCTGTAGCCCTCAAGATTCTCATCAAGACGGTCATCAATAAGCTGTTGCACAAGTGAGGTTTCGGTTGAGTCACTAATAGGGACCTTTAGCATATTGAAGGGCTCGTAGCGACTGGTTTCATGACCACACGGGCAGCTCACAGTAATTTTATCCCAGCCGAAGATGAGGTCTGTAACTGGCGACCGATAACCATCAGGGTAGAGATGACGGTCTGGAGTCTCCTCTTTGAGCGCCTCATGACACTGGTCGAGAATATAGCAGAGGAACTCATGACTATCATGTGGGATGCGCTCATTAAAGGACTCATAGACGGTGTCGATAACTGATTCATGAACCTCTTTCCAGAAGGCCATTGGTCGGCAGATTGCACCGGCCACAGATTCGGGGGACCAAAGGGTCCGAGCCACATCTTGGTAGGCGCTAAAGATCTTTTCAGGTATCCCCTTCTTGGGGTCAACACGATGTTTATCTACTAGTATGGTCCATGAGGGAATCATACGAAGGGCTTGAATAACTGCATTAGCGTAGCAGGTGTTACCTACGTTTAGGAGGCCGGCGAGGCCGTGATTGGATGACATAATGGCTTGGTCAAGAGAAGTCTTAAACGATTGGATCAATTTTATTTCAAATCATGCCACCTCACACCTATCGTGAATTCTACGGAATTCAGTTATTGGATGACCTCCATAACTATTTCCCTGCGCTGCTCTATGCTCCTGAAAATTTTGTGTCTGTGCGTGATGTATTACTCTATATAAGAACACGTACAGGTGAGGAGATGAATCTCTTTACTATGGGGCAGCACGACTATAATAATACACGTGTTCGTAACAACCATCGTAACTACAATAATCATAATAATCATAATAATCACAATAATTATGTTAATATTAATAATAATACTAATAGAGCTGCTGCTGCGCAAACCACATATAGATATAATACACCAGCAAGACAGCCGCAAACTGCGCAACCGGCTGCTGCGAACATAAGAATCAATCGCACCACAATTCCAGTAGATGGTACCGATTCATCTGTTAATATGCTTGCTTCTCTTTTCACTCTATTTTCAGGCGATAGCTTTTATGATAACCTTGATCCTGTTGTTGTAAGGCCCAGTGCACAACAATTAACTGCTGGTACCGAGGTTTACGTTGCTGGTGAAAATCGCACTGAATGCTCTGTCTGCCTTGAACTACCTGCGATTGGTGCAGAGATGAGAAAACTTCGGGCATGTGGTCACTGTTTCCATCGGCGCTGTATTGATATCTGGTTCCAACAAAATGTACATTGTCCCGTCTGTCGACATGATATTAGGGAACCAGCCACTGAATAAAAAACTTGGCAAATATTATTTGCACTATTTTTTATTTTCTTACTATGCATAATTCTATATTATTTTAATTCATATTTTATTGGCTACTTGCTGCTGCGCTGATAGCGGCAAGGTCTTCAGGAAGTGGGTCAATATTAGTGTGATAGTAGCTCATAATGTCATTCATGTAACGCTCCTCATCATCGGTGATAATATTGATTGCAACACCCTTACGACCATAACGACCTGAGCGACCAATACGGTGGATATAGTTCTCACGATTAGGGGGCAGTTCATAGTTGATTACAAGTGAGACCTGCTGTACGTCAATGCCTCGGGCAAGAAGGTCAGTAGAGATGAGAACACGACAGTCACCACGACGGAAAGACTCCATACAGGCCTTGCGCTTGGCCGGTTCCATTTCACCATGGATACACTGGAGGGTGTGGCCCTGTGCACTTAGGCGCTCAGCCAAATACTCCGCTTGAACCTTACGATTCACGAAGATAATAAGCTGATTGAGAGACATATGCTTGTAAATGTCGCAGAGTACATCAAACTTCCAGTCCTCACGAGGGAGCTTAACATAGTACTGACGAATACCCTCAAGGGTTACGTTCTCCTTGGGAATAAGAATGTAGGTGGGGTTAACAAGGAACTTGGAGGCAATCTCCTGACAGGCAGGGGGCATAGTTGCACTGAAGAGCGCCATCTTACAGTCCTTGGGGAACCCGAACTCCATAATTGCATGTACCTGCTCACGGAAACGGTCCTCCAACATCTGGTCGGCCTCGTCAAGGATAACATACTTCATCTTACTGATATTGAGGCGCTTACGGTGGAGAAGGTCGTAGATGCGACCAGGGGTACCAATAATGAACTGAGCCCCTGCACGAAGAGCGTCAATATCCTGATTGATATTGGGTCCGCCAACAGCGCAGTAACATTTTGCAGGTAGATAAGAGCCGAGTGCTGAGGCAACAGTGTAGGTTTGCTGAGCAAGTTCACGAGTGGGACTAAGAACAAGAACCTGAGGCTCCATGAGCTCAGGGTCAACATGCTTGAGACCGCCAATAGTAAAGGTACCGGTCTTTCCAGTACCCGACTGCGCCTGGGCGATAAGGTCACAGCCATTACCGGTAATCATAGGCTTAATAGCCCGTTGCTGGATAGCCGATGGTACCTCAAAACCAAAGGCATAGATTCCACGAAGGAGAGCGTCTGGGATACCCATCTCATCAAAGGATTTGATCACCTCTTGATGAGAGACAGCAGAGGAGTCAGGGGCGAAAGTGGCTTCAGTAGTTGTGGACATTTCTGGTATAACTTCGTGCGATTGCTTAAAGTGGCTTACACTTAGCATGGGGCCAGGCGGCGGATCAATTTTTTAGGGGGGGCAGGAAATTTGAGTTTAAGCCGACGCCATTCTATAGATTAGTAGAAAGCCATGGCAGACGAAGATAACGTTATTTCAGGAGGTATGGAGTTTGAGGAGGGGGACGAGATGTTCGAGGAGGAGATGGATGACTGGGATGAGGAGGGGGGCGAACTTGAGATGAATGCAGCATTTAAGAAACTCTATGCCACACACCCTGAGTGTAACCTTGATTATGTGGAGAGTGTTGTTACAAATGTACCATTAAAGGTTGCTCCACCAAAGCGAATGTCTGCTCTAGAGACCGCTGAACGGGTTTTGGCAGAGGGGGCGGCCGACTCAAATGCAGATGACGAGGCATTGCAGGGGGTGGATGTTCATCATAAAACCTATCCTTTCCTGACACAGTATGAGCGTACACGTGTAATTGGTTTCCGGGCAAATCAGCTTAGTCAAGGGGCTGAGCCCTTTATTACGGTACCCGAACATGTCTCTGATGTTCGTGAAATTGCCCGTCTAGAACTGGCTGCTAAGCGCCTACCTTTCATTATTAAGCGTCCGCTTCCTAATGGAAAGTATGAGTACTGGCGTTTGCAGGATTTGCTCCAGATTTAAAAAATAGAGATTCTATCCTTAGGGTCAATATAGAGTTTATCTCCAGCCTTTACATCAAAAATCTCGTAAAACTCATCAAACTGGTTTACTATTAGGTTGACCCGTAGCTGAGCAGGGGCATGAACATCAGTAAAAAGTCGGTACACACTGCGCCTTGGGCGCTCCTTTGTACGCCAACTAATGGCGTAGCTAACAAAGAAATCCTTGAGCTCCCTCTTTTTTTGCTCTTCATTTAAACCCTTATTTGCCATATAACGCTTCAATGCATCTAGAGCGATTGCTAAACCCCCTAAGTCAGCAATATTCTCTGATAATGTGTTATGTCCATTTACAAAGCGACCCATAAATCGGGTATTACTAAATAAATGTATTAAAGCATTTGTCTTTTTAGCGTAGTTGCTAACATCCTTAACAGTCCACCATGGTCTATACACTCCATCTTCATCGTAGTTTTTCCCATCTTCATCAAATGCATGAAGCATCTCATGTCCAACAACTGCACCTAGGCCACCGTAAGACCAGCCAATCCGTCCTTCATCAAAGAAGGGCCATAAGGTTATACCTGCAGGTATTACAAGACGATTGCCCGAATTGTAGTAATGTGCATTCACCTCATAAACAGCGTCACCTGATGGTGGATGCTGTTGCTTATGATTAGCGTAATAGATATCACGGTCTGTTAATGCCCGACCACATAACATCATATTGTAGACAATATCCAACTCACTCATCTTATCTACAGGTAAATTGTAATGAACCCCCGTATCAACATCCGTTATTTCTAATGATATCGCTCGAATCTTCTCTCGAGTGCGATCTCGAGAGCGCTCTCCAAGCCAGTCCAGCTCTTGCGTTCTCTTCATAGCTGAGGCCTGGATCCTGTCAACGAATGCTCGAGCGATCTTTTGCTTCTCGAGTGTTAGACAACAACTTTTATATAATTTTGATAATGGCGGTAATAAGAGATACGATATGTAATAAAACAGAAGATGCTCCTGACGTAACTTAACTTTATCACCTCTAAGGGTTTTACCAAAGAATCTAAAATAGAGGTCATCAATTGGGCTTGAGATGAGTGGGGCAAAATGAAGAATGGTCTGCACTCGTAATTGTACAATCCATTCTGCTAAATTAAACTGCTTGAACTGTTTATTAAGATATGTCAACCAAGTGTCGCATCTACAGGTTATATTTGCCTTTTTCCAGCTCTGTAATCCGTATCCACGCCAAATCTCAGCCCAAGGGATTTTGCTGTATTTTTTACTAAGTGCAAGGCCAGTTGTCATTCTTGGGTCATCCATCTGTGTTTTATCCCAGAGGTCGGCAATAGAGGCCTCAATACCTGCAACTTTGCCAAGGTCGTCAAAATCCAAATGTTTTCCAATCTGATTTAGCATAGATTCAAACTGTTTTAGTGTTTGACCCTTACCTGGAGCCAAGCCCTTATAATATGAACTATCAGGTAATGATAATGAACCAGCAATTATAGTAAGGGACCCTTCTTTGGGTTTATTAATATTTCGCCCTAGATATATGGATAAAATAGAGGGTATATTACAACCAATCTGTTGACCGATTGCATAACCAACCTCTTGAGGACTGTTAAGGCATCCCAGTTTTTGTAACATATCCTTAAAGGTTTTATCATGTGTATCATGATAATTAGAATATATACCTGATTTCCAAAAAAGAGCAAGAGCCTTTTCATGAGTTGCTTTGGGCTCTCGTTTTGCAAGATTTTTTATGAGACCGATTAATCTATTTCTTATATTTTTCTCAATCTCTTCACTAACCCCAAAAGAGGATTCCGAGGGTTCAAGACTGGTTTGTCTTAGCCAAGAACTATTAACATAGTTATAAAAATCATCGCCGGGTTTGATAGACCTGCTTAGCGGTGGAGCAACGATTTGATTTGAGCCGTGATGACGGCGTAATGTATTCGCAGATTTTCGTTTCCTGCGTCTTGTATAAGACGGCATATCTACTTTTAGATGATTTTTCGCTACGGGAGCGTGATACTATATTGCGTCTTTGCTCATATAAGACTGAATTTGAAACAGGGATATATGGGCGAATAATTGTTCGACTACAGTTATTAAAGTCCATCACTTACTTTTAGTTTGCATTTATTTATCGTGTGAGCGCCTTACTGGCGCCAACGCTTACCGCAGTTCAAACAGTTAATGAACTTAGTCATAGGCTCATCAGCAGAACGAATCTGCATCTCATAATAGGTGCATTCACGCTTATGACAGCGATTGCACTGGAACTGAGTGGTAGCAATTGACTTATTACCCTCAAGCCAACGCTGCTCTTTGACCAGCTGTGTATCTTGCAACTTCTTCCAGTTTTCAGGATACAGCTCCATATCAGTTAACCGAGTCAAATCCGACATTGACAATTCCCCAGAGATAACACGGCCCAACAAACGGGGATTTGCAACCGGAGATGAAGGGTGAAGATTGGAGAAGAGTTTGTATTGTTTATGAGTGTAAATCTCCTGGAACAGTTGATTATCCCAATGAGGGAAGATATGCTTTTGATTCGCCTCCTCAATACTGGCCTTGTAAATCTCTGATACAAGTGCATCCAACACTGAAGCACTAATACCATGGTCATTAACAAGGAAACGGAACCTTGCGCTACATTTAGCCATGTATTGGGGATTTAGTGGAGAGTCTTTGGTTAGTTCATTATGAGATTCTGACACAATCAGTGCACTCTGGCGCTGATATCCTGTAAGAATCTGAGTAGCAGCAACCTTCTTCTTCCTGCGGGTAACCGGTTTCTCTTCCTCTTCCTCCTCCTCTTCTGCAATAATTGACTCTGCTCCAGACTCCTCATCTGCAGCATCAATATCACTAGTCTCCTCTTCCTCTGGTTCTTCAATATCACTTCCAAGTATCTCCTCCTCACCCTCATCCTCATCCTCATCAACCACCTTTACTGGTGCTGCAGTTGTTGTCCCTGGGCGTCGGTGTCCTGCAGCCATCTCATTTAGACGCTCCCAATCTGCAATTGTAAACGGGAGAGGATTCTCCCAACTCTTACCTTTAGCTGCAAAGAGAAGTACATCACCATAAAGAACCTGTTTATCATATGGTGGCGGCAAAGGACATTTATTTTCAGTCCCGGATTTTCCATCTTTATAGCCAACAATGTATACAGTTAGGTCCCCGTAATTGAGATATCCAATCTCCATGGGGGTTGCCTTCTTCCTGAAATAGGCCTGTGCAACCTCAAATGTGGCTTTATTATTGTCATCCAACTTTACCTGTGCTTTACGGGCTTCACCCTTGAGAGCAAGAACTACAGTAGATAGTGATGGCATAATGGCGTTACTTAACTAAACACTAATTGTCTTTAGCTTTTCAAATTTATGGACCCCTAGCAGTCTAAATGTCCTTAACAATACTATATTAAGGGTATTATGCTGTATAAACAGGTTGGTTTTAAAGACAGCACTATAAATGTTTATTATGGTAATGATGGATATCGAACCGAAATTAACACAAATGGAGCAACTCTTAGTTGGAGGACTCTTCCTTCTGGTCTGCATTATCAGATGCCGAGGGACTGGGTTCTACCTCACGTAATTCAGATTGTGAAGGAGCAGGAGCCGGATCGTCTGCCGGTGGAGACTGCTCAATGGGCTGCTGCTCTTTTGCAGGGGGGGCAACAACCGCAACAGAAGAGGCGCCACGACAAACAGCAAAGAGGCGTTGAAGAGCTGGTAAAATTCGCTTTCCAACTACCAAAAGACAGGCAAATGAAACCGGCCGCTTCTTTGCCTCAGCCACAACAGCAACAATCTGCTGCGCCGACTGTGCAACAGTCAAAGCCTCCTCTAAAGAGAGTCCATCGTCCGAGATTAACACAACCAACTTTTCAATCAGTGGCACTAATTGGCGTAAATCCTCAAGAGGATGCTCAGGTGTAAGTTTTGGGAAAACCTGCTCATTCATAAATGTCATATAACGTTCAATAGTCGTGGCCTTTGCATTATTATTAAGGGAAATAACACTAAGAAGTTTATTCTTAATATCCTCTTCAGATGACTCAGTTAGTTCATGAATTACGTTAACTGTATCTCTTAGTAAATCTGTAATACTTGCCATTGATATACTATAGATTTATAAAAAAGCATTAAGCTGCCTTTGCTGAAATAATGCTAATTGTTTTTTCCGTGGGCGACGTAGATGTCTATTGAAGTGGTGCTGAAGTTTACAGTAGTTGTTCTAATTCTCTATCTGGGCTATCAGCTGGTTTTAAAACACACCCCTTTGAGTAAACTCTTAGGTGATAATGATACATTTGTTAACTATGTTCCGGCAACAGCACCAAAATACGAACCTGCCCCTGCATTTGTTCCTGAAAATCTCCCCATGCCGGCGGTTGAAGAGCCCAGAACAATAATGGGTGGAGGGCCAAATACCCCTTCCCAGGCACCGCCTTTGGATTCAATTCGTCGTACACCCCCCACTGAGGCCACTGACCCTTATGCAGAGCAGAATGAGGATGCTAATGCCCCAGAGAGGTTACGGCACCCTGAGCGCATGTTCCGCCCTGCCCCTCAAATGGATGCAGTAGATGCTATTGAGGATTCGGGTATTGGTGGTATGGCACAGCAGACAACTGCAAATGCAATGCAAATCTTTGCGCCTGAGTTTGCCCAAAATGGTGGCGAATTTATGAGCGGCATCTTTGCAAATGACCATGATGTGCCCACCGGTTTCTCTGACTTTTAGTCAGTTTAAGGCCTACTAACTATTAAAACATAAATGGCCGCCACTGCTGTTGTTACAAACTCCGCCCCAAGGCTTCCCGCCCCTGTTCAGCTTCATCCTCTTGATACCAAGTCTCGTGAGGAGGTAGCTGCCGTCATTGAATCACTTATTGGTACGAACTGGCGTGTTAGCCACCATTTGAATCCTCAGAAGGATGCTCATTTGATGAGTACTGTGCCGATTTATGTATGGCAGCGCCAAGGGCGTAATCGTGCTGGTCTTCTACTGCTTCGTGCTGGTCAACCTGCCGTTTACTGGGATACTGTTAAGGATGAGCCGAGCACACTGAAACTGCAGGTCCCTGCGACAATCACACATAAGGGGGCGGTACTACTGGTAGCTACCCTCAGTCGGATTGAGCGTCTTCTTACTATTGAGGATATCTGGGCAAATGAAGGAAAGAATCTACTTGGTTCGGAAAAATATAGTACTCGATGGAATGCACTACAATTAGTATACGATGGTCTTAATAAACAACAGTATTTTCTTGGGGCAGACCTGCGACTTGTTGAGCCGCTCTCTTTCGAGCGTTTTTTGAGTCTTTGTGACGAGCATCCAGACGAGGGAACTGTCTGGGAGTTCCAGCCTGATGTTGAGGGTCGCCGCCGCCTTGTTTGGATGATTCCTGGTCGTGGAGGGATTCGCTCTGCTATTCCTGCACTTAGGAAACAGGAGTCACATTTGAAGACTGCCGCTTCACTTGGCCTGGGTGATGATGCAATTGCAAAAGAGATGTTAACCTCCATTGATTTGAAGCGTTCTGAGGCACAGATGCCACAGCATAAGGCAAAGTTGAAGCCAACTACACAGCCTCAGCCTAAGATTCATACTACGAAGTTTGCAATGCAACGTTGTGCTTTGCTCAAGCGGGATACAGGAACAACACTTCCTGATAGCTATATTTTGTGGGCGGATGAAGGGGCCGAACTTGGACGTATCTGTGTGCCTCGTATGGCTCAAAGTCAGGAGCTTCGTAAGGCCTTTACGAGTGCAAACGAACTCTATGTTGATGTAAAATGGAACAGTAATTTTGAAAAATTCGAGGTTTCGCAGGTTCTACCAAATGGAACCCCTTTGTCACCCGCTGATGCCTTTACTACACATTAAGGTATTTTTGGCGGAAATTAAATAGAGGTGTTAGTTTGCAGACATTATTATAATTTTCTAGAACAACACTATTATGTGTAAATCCTTCAGCTGGTATAAATTGAAGTAATGCTGAATATAGACTATTACTAACCTCGTAAATACTGAATTTAATTTGTGTAATATCACATTTAATTTTATTAAGAAGTTCGTAAGCAGTTTCACATCCCTGGTCCACCATAAAGACTGAATCTAGAACCTCAATAATCTCATTATAAATAATATCATATAGTTGGGGTTGGCTAACAAGTGGCCTCATAATACCTTGAAGAATATTAAATAGCGTTAATGTTTCTGTGAAGTTGAGGGTTTTATATATATTTGGTATCGAACGCACTGAGCCACTAATTGTGGATAGTGTTGCTCTTGTAGGGGGTGGTGGAGGGCGTCTTACTGCAGGTGCAGTTTGTGATGTTGTTATTGGTGTTTGTTCAGTAATAATATTCATACGACATGTAGGGCATTGTTTTTTATGTTTTAGCCAATTATCCAGACATTCCTTATGAAATACGTGACCGCATTGCTCAGGTGAGCATAATGTATCACCTTCTGCGTAATTCTCAAAGCAGATTGCGCAGTTGGTGTTAAAACGGATGGCTTGTAGTTTGGACATTTCAGTTCAACTTAATAATATTGAACAAGATCGAGTCAAATTTTTATATACTACAATTAGATAATGGCGCATAGAACCCGGCATAGAAAGAATAGAAAGAATCGTAGCTCCAGACGTCGTCGTATGTCTGGTGGAAACCTTGGTGCGGGTTATTCTGTTGGACCCGAGGTTCTCGTCAAGGGTATGCCCTACTTAGTGAATGATGGGTCAGTTGGAAATTGTCAGGCTGTTGCACCCGGTTATGCTCTCAAAGATGTACCTGCTGTTGGTCTTCCTGGAATGAGTGGAACTGGTCCATTGCCTGGCTACTCGGGTCCCACTTTGGCAATGAAAGGAGGACGTCGTGGACGTCGTACTAGTCGTAAGATGCGAGGCAGACCTGCGCAGGCAGGAGGTCGTTACGAGATAAGTCCAGTGCCAGTTGGTGGCGGGGATAGCCCTAATGTAGCTGCAACATGGAGCCGCATTGCCTGTGAGAACGGTGCAACTGTTCCTGGTGGCCCCAGCCATGTCAGTCCGACACCCCCTACACAGCCAGGTTACGCCTCATTACCTGGTGCTGTACCAGGTGTAAACCCTGTTACTGACTATGTATATGGCACAAAAATGTCAGGTGGAGCCCTAACACCCCCTTATTCTGGAGGCACCCCATTAGAGCAGCCCACAGCTGGTTACACACATTTGCGGTCTGGTGCCGATGCTGTTGTAACACAGGCAGGTGTACCTGTTATGTTCAATGTTCCCTCTGATGGCCGTGCTGGTGTAAGCTCTGCATGTGTTAAGACTGGTGGTGGGCGTCGCAGACGGTCTCGTAAGGGCCGCAAAAATCGTAAAAATCGTAAGTAATTAATTGCAATTAGTATTATAATTCATATTAATTAGTAGATGTCTGAAGTAACAAAGGCACTCGACGCTGTTGAGGAAGGAATTGCTACAGGGATTAAACAAGCTCCTGCGAAGGTGGCTACTAGTGTATTATCACGTGGGTCAGTATATTTCCCATCAGGATCGTATTCTGAAGAGTTTAGAGGTCCTAATATTAATGAGACAATGCAACAACATAATACAGAGCTGCGCAAAGCTGCTAGTAAAACTTTTAATGATTTGAGAAGGCCCAATGAGAAGGTGCAATCATCGAACCCACAGGAAGAATTACCAAATCAGAACAAAATGAAGAAACAAATTGAACAAAGGCGAAGGGCGATTTTAGAGATGAGAGAAAGACAGCGCTCAGCGGCATACAAGTCTATAAAATTAGAGAGGCAGTTGAAAAAGAATTTACACTCCAAACAAAGGCCATACAATCTGTCCAATTTTATAAACACTCCATCTTTCACTAGAAAACTAAAAAATAAGGATAAGATGTTAAGAATGACACCAAAGCAGAGACAAGCATATATACAAAAGGAGAAAAATAAAGAGAAATTGATAAAAAGGCTAAGGCAACGGTCATTAAAGATAAACAAATCTCCAAGCTCTACACCTGGTCTATTATCTATGGCATTTGAAAGCTATAAACGACCAGAATTAGCTGGTGGCTCAAAACGTTCTGCATCTCCTCTAAACAATAATAGAACTGTTAAACGACCAAGAACAAATTATAATAACAATAATGAATTTGAAGTAGAGCTAAATGAGGAAACAGCAACGGCAGTAAGGGCCGCTCTCCAATCTATGCGCCGCCCTCATGTACATTTCCCTAATAATGTTAATAATACTGTTAAAATGCGCTCTCATTTTAATAAAACTGTATTACCCAATTTAGTAAACACAGGTGCATCAAATGCACAAATTAATCTGGCTAAATTAGCATATCAAACAACCAGAAAGAAGGCGCAATATCCAGCAATTCTTACATCCGTTACACACAATGCTGCGCATAAATTTGCTAAATTTATAGAAAAAATTAATACTATTACTTACCTCCCAGAATTTTCATACAATGATTTAACACATGTATTCCAGCTTATTGATGGTCTACCCTATAAGACTGCTACTAAAAAGATGATGATGAGACGTGCCTACAAACTTTTAGCGTTTAGAAAGAGTGAAAACGAGAATAATACATTAAAACACAAGGTCCTACTATTAACACCAGAGCAGGATGCGGAGATTAAATCACTTATGAAGATTAATCCTGAGAACTGGAATTAAGCCTTGCGCTTAATAAATAACGGCTTATCTGTATCGACCTTGGTATCTGGCTTTACAATATCATTAACAGGGGCCGGTGCGCCTGGACCCTCACTTTTAATTTCGTAATGACACTTCTTATAATACTCTTCACGTTTCTTCCACATTCGCCTATAGGTATCATGGACATCCACAATGTCGATGATAATGGGCGCCAAAGTCCGCTCTTCAGGCTTCAACCGCAGAATTCTACCTGTAGACTGCTCAACCCGCTTTCTGGGACTTGCCAACACCACCGCATTTAGTGATGGAATATTTAGGGCATCAGAGGCCATTGCGTAAGTGGCCAACAGAATCTGACAATTAGCAGCATTATCGGCCAAATCCTGTTTTTTCATGCCACCAATGTAATAACCAACCTTAAGGGTTTTGGGTAACCCACCCTCAACAATCTCTAAGAGTGATTTATGGTCACTGAGTACAAGGATTTGGCGGTCCTTTTCAGTACAAAGTCCCTTCAGTACGTCAACAATTAGTCCACAACGATGAACACTTGTTGTCAGCTTTTTGAGAAGAGTTGCCAACACCACCTCACCCTTCCAATCGGTCGGTACCTCTGCCCAGTCTGCATCTGAGCCAGGATAATAGACTGAACGGACAATTACAGTTGGATCCGGCTCTCGTACTTTCTCTTGATACACCGGTTTACCAATATAGGCCTCAAAGACCTTGGTCATTCCATCCTCTCTATCAGGTGTTGCACTAAGACCGAGAATCCTCTTTGTCTGAATCTTTTGAAGAGACTTACTGAAATGAGCAGCACCGAGCTTGTGACATTCATCAAAGATTGTAAAGCCATAATCATCAAAGAACCCCTTTGGATAATCTCGAGAGCACAGTGTCTGAATCATACAGATTGTACAATCAAATCGGTCCGCAGCCACCTCAGCCTTCGCCGCTTGAAGAATCCCCACTCGAGCGTGTGGTGCCCAACGCTCAAGCTCACCACGCCACTGCTCCAAAAGGAACTCCTTATCAACCACAATTAAGAATCGCTTACCAAGGCGTAATGCAATATTAATAGCCATAAAGGTTTTACCCTTACCACATGGTACACAGATTAGTCCATTTGCCCCGGCCTTTAGGAATTTTTCGATAATTGGTACCTGATAATCACGTGGCAAACCATTAAAGGTAATGGTTTTGGGTAGGTCTATTCCTTCCGGCGTTATATCGGCATCAGGAGAGCCAAACTCCTTGAGTGCCCAGGCACGGGGCAAATAGAGTCTGGTATTTGATTCCATATAAATCGGAAAGGGGTCCTTTCCTTGACCCTTAATCGCTTCCCGAGGCGACATGGTAAGAGCGGTCTCTATTTCACGACACCTTTCACTTCCGATAAAACTTTTAAGGACTGTATAACCCTGTGATGTTAGAATCTTGTTAATATTGCTCATGATAAGGGTATTGGCTTACTATCATGAGAAATAGTTTTTTGTTGTCAATTTTAAACGATGATATGACAGAGGATGGACAGTAATTTTATTGTTGGACTACTGGCTTTTGCATTTGTATTTATGAGATATACCCCTGACTGGATGCTACAGACTTTACATCACCCTGTAATAATGTTTGTTACACTATTAATACTGTTATGGTTAGTCAACCAATCTAAGTTACTCGGTGTTATTGGTCTTTTATGGATTGGTTCAATCTATCTAGAGCGAAATCGACGCACCCTTCATTTAGCACATTCTATTGATAGTAAAACCCTGGCTGGTGACCCTACAATGCCTACCTCTAATTTAAAGAGAGAGGTGCCCTATATGAGACCGTCAGTTGATAAATGGGCATATGAGCCTATGGATGAGGGTTGTGCAGCACAAAATGAGTGGTCTGCGGTTGCACCTACAATTGACCATAAATCCCCTCCATTGGAGACGGTGCCCTTGGGTGAAAAGACTGGAGTATATTTAATGAGTCGTGAAGGGGGTTGGTGGAAAAGTATGTTCGGATTATTTAATTAACGTCTTGCATTAAGTTTTAGTCCAGTATCACCCATTGTTATATTGGAAAGAGGGTCCTTATACGTGGGGTCACGTGCCCGTTCGGCAAATTTACGCTTTATATCATCACAAAACTCCATTTTGTCATAAATTTTTGTTTTGAAATCCGTATTATTTCTCCATCCGCCGATAAATACATCCATTAGTCGGTCAAAAGAGGGTCTGTCGAGACAGCTCTTGGTCTGTAAACCATCTATATAACTTGCTTGTAAAACCACTGGTATACCTGGAAACCAGAGATTCGCAGATTTAATACTAAACTCTGTAGGTATCGTCATCTTCTTTAACATACGCTTAACCAAACAACTATCAGGATCGGTTAGATTCTCAATACTGGTCTTATGTATAGTACATTTGGGGTCATCTGGTCTAATAGGTGATTCTAGCTTCTGATTCAAAGGACTTGCAGTACAAAATCCAACTTGCTTACTCGATTTATCTTCGTAAAACTGCGGCAAATCAGAGGGACAGTATCTTTTTGCCTGTTTCTTAAGATAATCGCTATACCAGTCTATACAGCGTGGTAGATTGCCTGATGATTCACTAAGAGTACACGCTGGTTTCTCTGTGCATTTATTCTCAACAATCGGACCTGTACAGCAATTAATTGCATTATCTGTAGAATAATAATTAAGACCTGCCGGGCATAACTGGAGATTTAATGTCTGACTATCTTGAAATTTCTCATGCACATTGTTATTACGATTGAGATGAATTATCAAAAGTAGCGTCATTACAATTAATAATCCAAAAATAATATACTTATCCATATCTAACCTGTAATTATACTATTAGGGCCATGAAAATTGCGCTCATTTCATACCAGTTATGGAATTGGTGGTCGCTACTGCAACATTCCCACTGTTTACATGTGCCCGATTCAATAGCCAATTTACAATATAGGAACCGCCGACAAATAGGACAATTAGTGCTGTTATTGAGCCAAGTATAATGGCAATATTTCGCATTGAGGTTTTACTTTTTTCCAGCTCCTCCAATGCAGCTTTATCAGCATCTGTTCCATCTATCTCCTCTTTCAATGAACGGGTGCCGGTTTTCGGATCCAATAATACCAGTTGTCCATCAATATCACGGATTTTATTAATAGGAAGACATTGATACTCAAGAGTGGTTTTTAATCGCTTACTGGCTTTTATACCAGCAATCCCCTCTTTAATCCATCTAAACCGAGTTGTAAACTCTGTTGCTCCTGTAGATATTACTGAGCCATACATTAATCCATCAGAAGACCAGTTATCTCCATCTTTTATGAAAGCCAATGTATCAGCGTTATTGGATAGTGCAGGGAGTTTTTTTGCAGTATAATAATTATTACGAGCTGTAGGATCAAAAGCGAATTTCTTAATTAATTGTGAGTAATCCGAGATAATTGTATCAAAGTCATCTATCACAAGGCCGCCAACAAAGTAACAGACCCCAATTGATTGACTAAACAGTCTCCAGGTATTGCCTTGTGGTGGAGGGCGTAACTGAATACAACTCTGGTAATATACATAGTCCTTAATTGTAAGACTATTAAATAGCTCGTTATAGGAGGGGTATTTTAGGCCATCAGTGGCAACGGGCGCAGCTGAATAATAGTCTTTTGTCAACTTCACCAACTCTTCAAAGAACCCCTTGGCTAATCCACTCTCTTGCACTGTAGAGTCTTTTTTTGTTAGCTTGGTGTAAATCGGAATAACAAACAGGAAGGTGGAGGGATTTTTATTATCACTGGGATTCCAGGATTTTGTAAATGTTAGAATTAGCTCATATTTGTAGGGATTTGAGACATCACCAGGACTCTTTGGCCATTGAGAGCCGGAATGCGTTCTTAAACATAACTGTTTATTTACAAGCTTGTACGCCATGCCATTATAATTAATTTCTGTGGGTGATGCACTGTCCACAATATAGAAGCCCTCAATGTTACGAGATTTTGTAGTAATAAAGCGACGTGAAGAGTTGCCAAAGGTAATATAAAGGTCAGGACTAGCCTGAATAGTTGTAAATATTGTATCTGTTTCTTGTAAAGTCCCCTGTATATCTACTGGAAACCCCTTATTAGCATCACTACCACATAAATCGTAGGCCATTCTGTAATTAATACTTTTAAATAGTTGGATTGTGGCGGCGCATTAAATACCACTTATATAGGTTGGTCCATTCATTTTATATAATGTTACCCCCACCTCCTCACCATTAAGGCTCTTCAACTTGTCACCATCAAACACCTCGTTACAACCGGTGTCCTCCATGCAGTCACGGCGACCCTGTTTCAATGGTACAGGTACGGGATTGTAGGTATCTGTACGGGTATAGTAGTTCCAACGGTCGCTGCTACCAGCTGTGCGGCGACCGAGAAGGGGCTTCAATTCACCACCAGGATACTTTAGAAGTCCAATCGTCTGATACTGCTCAGGAAGTCCACGGGTTGCAACTGTTGGAAGAGTGGTGGGGTTCGTCAACGAAGTTGCCGTGCCCCATGATACCGTAGGTATTGTGGGGTTCCATACTGAGGTATCAGGGGGTGCCCTCCAAAACCGTAAGGGTTTGGGAGGCATACTGTAACGGTCATCGCCGTTGCCGCCAGTCTCAACAGTTACATTTATGGGTTGCTGGGGCTGTGGTGTCGGAGCTAGAGTTGGTCCGCTGTAATAGATTTTGTAGATTTGGTAAAGAATAAATCCAAGCACACCTATGAGTATTACAATTAGGAGATTGGTAAATGCAGGGCTATCAAAGAATGAGGTTGGGGCACCTCCGTATATACGTGCAGCGGTCGGCGCTGCGGCAGTGGCTAGGGGGACAGAATGTCCCCCTCCACGCATTTTTGGTAGCCCCCCTCCACGCATCTTAAAACGGGTTTTTGGCATTATATTCTAATAGTTATTAAACAATTAGAGTATAATAGTATTATTATCAAAGAATTAGGCTCCAAGCTTGAATGCCCCACCAGACTTGCCAAACATATTATTAAAGGAGCTGAGAAGCTCCTGTCCATCAGTAATCATAGGCTTCATGGTCTCGAGCATACCGAGTAGAGATTTCTGCGTATCCAGAAGTTTACGTGTATCATCCGTCATGTTCTTAATCTGGTCAGGCTTCAAGGAGCTGATGGCAGATAAAACCGTGGAGCCTGTATCAATATGAGGGCCCCCAGAGGACTCATTCGGTATCTCGCCAAGACGGAACAACCCATCATTATTACCCTTGAAACCATCCGCCTTTTTCTCAGTGGCGGCCGCCTTCTCTGCAGCTTTAGCAACTGGCTTTGCAGGTAAAGCCTCAGTCTTCACCTCATCCTTAATGTCCGCTGAGCCAGGTCCAGATGCGGCAGCCTTGGCCTTGTTCTCCCCATCTTTACTCTCATCTGGGTTTGCGAACCCCTCGGCTAAAGAGCCTCGGGGTTTGCCTACACTGGCGAACCCCTCAGCAAATGAACTAGCTAATACCCCCTGAGGACCTAGGCCGATTTGAGGTGCATTACCCTTATCATATCCAACGGGAGGATTGGACGGCCGAGCCGCCTTCATCTGGTTAATACGCTGAGTCACCTCGGCTGCTGACAGGGTTTGGAAACCCTCACGTTGCTTTCTGAAGGGGATTACCTTATATAATAGCCCAACTAATATAGCGGCGGCAACAGCTAACTCAAATGAGCTCTGCATTCCCATAACAATCAGACCTGCTGCTAATGAAAGAAGTAGCCCAGGAATCCCAATCATAAATAGGGCATAAACTATGTAAAGTATACCTAGACCCTGGGCGGCCTGTTTTGTCATTTTAGTACTCTTAAAGTCAAGCATCTCTACTTTCAGGTGTCACTAAATAAGAGGGGCCACCACTCGGTGCAAAATCCAGAATAATGCACCTCCAGCTAATGACTTTACAACCATACCAATAGGGGTTAAATCACCACCCATTCTGAGAAGTGACGGAAGATACATTCCAATCATAGTATTAACCATAGGGAGACTGACTACAAAAACAATTAGGGCAACCAGTAATGGGGTCTTGAACTCTCGTAATACAGGGCCTGATATTGAGCTCAATAGTCCAGCTGATGGGGCCTGGGGCTGTGGCTGATACATGGGCTGCTGTTGTGGCATCTGCTGGTAGTTGCCCATAGGCATACCATGCATTGCATGGGCAAAATCAGCCGGGGTCGGATGCTGTCCTCCAATCATATGTGCGGTCGCTGGCATAGGGTCCATAGCAATCTGCGACATGTGTCCTACTGGAGGTAATGGGGCTTGTGCCATTGCACGTGCGCTTGGTGCCGGGGGCATCATAGTATTACCACCAGAAGGTCCGTTCATCTCTGAATAGATCTTCTGTATGATATCATCGTCTTCAATCGTGGGTCCAGATTTCGTGTCTAAATCATCGAGTGAGGTGCCTGACATTCTCTAAAAATCATATAAAGATTACCACATGAATTTTCTCGCATTGGGCTGTGGCCTACAAGTAAACTCTCCTCTGAAAGCCTCAATTACATTACCCTCTTTAGGACAATCCTTCTCCGACTCATTGAACTTATAGCACTTCTCTCCAACTTTAAAGACTCCGTCACTCACCTCCTTGATTGGAGGGGCTTTCCAGATTGAGCAATCGTCACCCTTGCAATAGGGTCTAAATATGACAATTACAGTACTAATACCTAAAAGCGCTGAAAATACATATTTAAAATTCTCTGAACGAATAATATCGGCTATCATATCTAATTTTTGTTAGTTATTATATTATATACAATTAGATGTCGGAATTCTTTATTCGTTTCCCTGCGCTAGTTGCAGGAGTAGTTGTTGGATTTATACTACTGCGTATGTATGCGATTGATAGGCCAATTTTCTATAAATGGCCTTCACCGGAAAATGCGGGAAAGGTCACTTATAAGGATAAAAATGGGGTTTGTTACTCATATAACTCGGAATCGGTTGATTGTAAGGGGAAAGGGGTCAATCCCAAGCCCCTGCCGTTGCAGGTTCCTCAACCATACGCCGTTATGAAATAACGGGGACAACGCCGTTATGAAATAACGGGGACAACGCCGTTATGAAATAACGGGGACAACGCCGTTATGAAATAACGGGGACAACGCCGTTATGAAATAAAGGGGACAACGCCGTTATGAAGTAAAGGCAATAATTAAAATTCAAGCATACCACCTCCGGGTTGTTTACGACGTTTAATAACAGTTGCTGCTGCCATTTTTCTCTTTGTTTCATAATCAATTGCAGAAATAGCATCCTCTGTTTTCTCCTTTGTTTGTTCACCTGTAGGGGCAGTACCCTCTGCAGGTGTGCCACGCAATGTGCGACGTACCTCCATAAGCGCCTGGCCAAGCTCATTCTTACCACGCCACTTGGCCTGTATACCTGCACGAGGGTCAGTAATAGCAATACCAATACCATCCTCAATATCACGATGGTCGGCCTTCGCAAGTATAGCGTCGCCGGTATCAATAAGCTGTTGTCCAAGAGCAGGATGTTCACGGAACTTAGCTATCAAAATACTACGAAGAATTTTAGGGCGCTGGGACTCCCAGTCAGTGTTCTTCTGCTCTCTTGCTGTGCGCTCAGCATCCGTCTCTGTGGGGGTTGCTGCAGTTGCAGCCTCTTCTGATGAACCAAGGGCCTTAGTTGCATCCGATGGGGGGGCTCCCAACTTTCTGGCCATTGAGCGCATACTTGTTGTAGACCTTGTCCGCATAATATCCTTAATCATTGCTGGATTACCAAAGAAACGGGCCTTCTCCGTTGCCATTGCCTGGTCAGCTGTGTAATATTTCACACCACGCCAACTGAACTGAACAGCATAGTCCATGGCCAAATACCCGTAAATGTTATCATCAGGTCTGTTGAAAAGAATAACCGTCGCAGAGGTTGGAGGGGCCTGTAAAGGATTTTTAGCACTAACCCCCTTATCGGTTGTGCGAACCCCCTCCTCCGAGCCATCACCTTCAGAGGACTCCACAGAGGAGTCCTCCTCCTCTTTCGCCTCCTCATCCGCCTCTTCGCTTTCAGTCATGGGCTTAACCCAATATTTTTTAAGGGGATGGTCACCAATGACAGTTTGGATAACAGGGTAATCAATAATATTAGCTGCATGTTTCATCTCAGGATAGAGCTGATTAAAACGTAACCCCTCAATCACTCGAGTGCTATGCTCACCAAATGTTGCCCCAAATCTCCGAATATTAGCCTTTTCAACCTCTAACTGTGCTGCAACAACTGCATCTGCGTGAATACGACCTCTCGAGAACTGATCATAAATCGCTCGTGCCTCCTCCATTGCCTGTTCATACGACTCCTCTGCCTCGATTATTTTGTCCGCTCGAGCACTCTCGAGATCAGTTATTTCAGCAGCCGATAAATCTCGATATTTAGGAAGTGTAATAGTTGTTTTGATACTTCCGTCTTTTTCCCGTATAACAAGATGTCCTCGCCCATCATAACTGTAGAGATTAGGGCGTTTGCGACGCTTTTCATAGAAGGTTTTCAGATCAATGCCCTCAGTTGCCTCAGGTGCAATCTCCAAGCGCACAGTTGTTTCATCTATTTTTCTGGACCTTGATGGGCTCGGGGTACTACGCCCCGAATCAGCGGGGGTCTTACGTTTAATCTTAATGGGGGCTGCCGAGGCTGGAACAGGGGTTATACCCATTGAACGTAATAGTTCCTGAGCCTTAGCGGCATATTCCTCGCTAGTTAATGACGGTTTAGTCGTCTTCCGTTTAATTTTCACCTCAGCCATCTACCCTCATGCGACTTTATACACCATGTCTATTTCCGCTCCTTATCCAGATATGACTGCTGCTCGTCTTGGTACAGGTCTGGTTGATGGACTTTTAGGGTTTGCCACAATATTATTACTCTTCTATTTCAGCAATCTCTTCGGTCAGGTTTTCCCATATGCTACTGTTATAATTATTACTGCAGTAGTATTTATAACAAGCATTATCACAAATTCAATCTTTGCTTCAATCTCTAATTGTCCTATTCAAGTTGGTAAACTCTCACTAAATGCATTATATCCAGCGGTCCCGGCCGGAATAGTAACAATACTATTCTTTATTATAGAGCCCTTCTTTGGTCTCTTTGCCTTCCCATTTAATACAATTAAGATACCGTATTCATTCTCCTCCTCCTTCAAAGTTGCCTCCATATTTGGCTTAGCATTTGCCGTTTTCTGGGCAACAACCTATGGGCAGATATTAGCCTCTGCTAAAAGTGAATCATGTGATTAAAAACTGTTGCTGTTTTTCCCGTAATAGATATAATGAGGAATGCCCTTTCTAGCTGAGGCCGCCTCATCAATTACATATACACCGGGTCTCATGTCACCGTAATCCTCGGCCGGAGTCAGCCGTCTACGTAATCCACGATGCTGAGCACGTCTTGGCCTTGGCTGTAATGTATTATTGGCCATTAGGTTTTGCGTCATTGGCTCAAGCCCCGATGGCCTCTGCTCAACGAATCGTATAAGCATATAGACCATTGAGTAACTGACGATTGCCCAAAAGATACAGAAGAGCCAAAGCGGGAACCAGGTATAGCTCTCTGGGTTACGACCGATTCCAAACTCCTTCCATTTTCCATCTTTATTGAAAAATAGTTCGGGTTTTATTATTAAAATTATTGACACCCCTGTGAGGTATATAATTCCACCAAACAGTAGCTCTCTCATTACTTTTAATTGATATTATAAGGTCATTGCTGAGCCACACCATTAATAGTCATCTCCACCGCCATATTCAATCTCATCATCATATTCATTATTCCCCATCATATCATAACCCTCCTCAACCTGGGGCCCAAAGTCAAAGATGCCGTTTTCATCACCCCCGTAGATCTCAGGAACCGGCTCCCCCTCTGGACCAAAGCCATCGGTGGCAAAATCAACAATACCCGCCTCTGCACGTTCTGTACGCTCAATGTCATAACGCTCGGGGTCATACTGATAAACCGCTTTCGTACCACTAATAGAGTATTTACCAAGACCCAGCTTCTTGTAAATCATCTCAAGGCGCTTTCTGTCATCAGACATTGCCTTAATCTCCTCAATAATCTTAACCTTCTCCTGCTCTGCACGAACCTGAAGCCTCTCCTTAATTTCCTTATCCGAGTAATTGATACGCTCTTTTCTGAACTTGGCCAAGGCAGTGGTCATAACCTGGAAGATTAGTCGCACAGAGTTATCACGAACCGCCTCAGATGCAGACTGTGCAAACTCATCGTCGGGTACCTCATTAGGGTCCATTAATGAGGCTAAGGGTGGAAGAATAAGGGCATAGAGCAAGTACTGTAAAGTGCGCTTTGACCCGGGTACATTTGTCGCATTTATACGCTCTAAAAGTGGTGGAATCTGCGAAAGTTGCTCAACCGCCTTTTCAATCTTTGAACGGGCTAATACTGAGCGCCCTGGTTCGAAATCTGATGCAAATCTATTAAGAAGATCCACATTTGGGACCAAGATATTTGCAATAATATCGGAAACGTGTTGCTCAGAGAGCTCTTCCAATAATCCTGGCTGTAAACTCTTCAGGGAATTGATATTTACATTTTTAACCAAACGATTAAGGGGCACAATTAAGTATGTGAGAAGCACCTCTGCAATCTCTGTTGGGGTCATCTTGAAAATCATCTTCAGGGTCTCCATTGTGGTTTTAGGAAGACGTCCAGCAAGGGCATCACTTGCCTCACCACCCAACTCAGCCAAAGGCCCAAGCGCCTCCTGGATCTGAGTCTTTGAGGCATCAGGGGGGAGCTCACCCAAGGCCGATATAGTCGTCTCCATGACCGACTTCCAACTCTCAATAGGAGGGGGCTCAATTAATGCGACTGCTCTCATTAAATCAAATGCAGCAGGTAGCTCTGGGCGCTGATAAGGCTTGACCGAATATCTCTGATGTGATGCATCTAATAGTGCAGTAAAGGTCTCACGATTGACCTCCACCTGCTGATTCTGAAGTGCAGTTAATCCCTCCTTTTCATTGTCCATAAGAAGACGACTTGTTGGGAACTGGAATTCACAATGAGGGCAGAGATTGTTAAATCCAGGCTCGTGAGGTAAACCATAACGGTCGCCTTGGAAACAGACATTTAGGAAGAGCACATAGAAGAGGTTCTCAGGGGGTGGTGGAAGAATATCAGCTAACGGTCTAGGTTTGAAGGGCACACTGAGTGCAGTTGCCAACGTTTGACGCTGCAATGTTCTACGAGGTAGCTCTGGAAGAGATTTATCCTTCCAGAAGGAGTTGGGCTTTGATAACTGACTGTACGCAGTTGTGGCCTCTAGGAATGGACTACCAATAACAATATCGCCATTTGTCTGTCCCTCTTCAGCGACAATCTTATTAGCCATTTGTATCCAGATATCTGCACGAGCTGTAACTGTGGATTTTGCCGTGACCTCTGGAATAATAATAGTTCCCTCTTTTGCTGCCGTGGCTGCATCAATAATTCTCTGAGCTGGAAGGAAAAAGGGGCTAATACTATCTTGTGGCCCCCCTTCACCACGTTCCGCTCCAAAAGTCTCACGAAGATATTTGCGCTTAATTGCAAACAGTTGCTGAATCTCTGTGTTTTCAGAGCTGGGGCGTAAAATATCCAATAAACCATTAGTGATTGTCTTCAGACGTTTGGTCTCTTCGAGGTCTTGGAACCCAGTCATATTCCAGGGAATATCGTTGTTGTTGATTGAGGCAATTGCACAGGCCATATACTCAACGCCGGTCAAGTCCTCTTCAGTCCCGAAAGGGAAACCGGTAAAGCCTGGGCGTTTACACAAAGGGATAGTGCTCTGAATGAGATAATCGGGTTTATGGGCCTGAATATGTATAAGAAGATAGGCTCCAGAGGCGACAACCGTTGTACGCTGTAAAATAACATCATAGTCGGGCAACCGCTTGGTCTTCTTACCAAGCTCCTTTGCCATCCGCTTCTGCTCCTTTGCAAATCGCTCACGGCTGGGAAGATCATTAATGATATTCTGTACCTGTTCAATTATACGCTCATAGTCATCGGCAATAGGACTCACCCCAAGCTTATTTGCAATCTCCTTAATAGTTCTGTAAATTGAGTTTTTGGTTTCTGACCCATAATCCTTAATGTCTGTACGCTTATCCTTCTTTCCCAAAATTGTATTAACAACATCATCTGCGGAGGATAAATCACTTTCAGCGCCGAGCATTTTATCAATCATATCATTCTCTTTTTTCTGAGTATCCTCTATAACGGCATATGATGTCATTGGTCTACCTGCATCATCAAATTGTACATTATTATCAAAGTCAAGCTCCTCTAAGGCCTGTCCACAGTTACGACACTGGTAGAACTTACCCATTAAAGGTCCGCAGAACCGCAAATAAAGCTCTTTCTTAATTGTCTCACGCTCACGGCGATGCATAAACTGCTGAATCTCCAACATACGGTGGACACAAAGAAGGTCACGAGAGCAAACCGAGCATTTCAACCAGTTATCATCTCGCTCACCACGATATTTAACAACAAACTTTGCAAGGTGTCCAAGACGGGTCTCATCATCCTCGATACTCTCAATGGTCTCGAGAAGTTTAACATGTTTGCAGGGATTTATCTTAGGTTTTTCGCCATGCTCTCGAACAAGACGCTGTCTGGCAACCCCTGCCTGGAGTGCCTTGAGATAGATGGCTCTCGTTGCAATACGACGTTGATTGGCCACCTCATCAGGATTTCCTCCAGCAACAGCTAAAAGTAGATTACCAGCCTCCTTATAAATAAAGGAAAGCATTGCATAATCACTTTTAGCGAGTCTTGGACTCTGTTTAATAAACTCCTGTTTTAATGCAATTAAGATTGGCTCAGAATTAACAACATCGTTAAGAAGCCAATTAGAGATATCCTCTATCATAATATCAGGCTTTGATTCGAGCGCATCACCACGAAGCGCCTCCAATCTATCACGCAACTCCTTAACATAGGCCTTTACAGCATTAATAAAGTTCTTGACCTTATTATTAATCACCTCGCCAACCTCTGTGTTAATCTCAAGCTGCTCCATACCATAGTGACTTAGACGCTTAATTATCTCTGCGGGGCCAAATCCATGGAGCTCCAAAATCCCGATGAAGTCAGCCAACTTAATATTACCAAGGGTATTGCCACCAATACCAATTGTTATGATTTTATCACCCCGTGCAGTCTCCTCAATATCTCCATTATGGGCCAAAATCTCTTGCATCCCCTTCTTCTGCACCTTGGCGGCGTAACTGTCTTCTACAATCAAACCTGTGCGAGTGGCACCGAGCCAATAACGATATTTTAAGGGGAAGAGAATATCATTCTTATTTGCAGCATACTCTGGCTTAATATAGGACTCTTTACCGTATGAGGGACCATTCTTAAATGTGGCACCCAGTGCACGACGCAGGGAATAAAAGGTTTTCCCAATTTTCATTGAGTCAGGGTAATCAATTGACCCAGTTGTCAAGGCATCCACCTGTGCAACTGTAAGGTCAGGAATCTCATTTCTGAAAAACTCACTGTCGGTCTTCGCCTGCCAGGCATTCTCCTCGGTCGCCTCTGAGGCGGGTCTCCAGGGACGGTCATACCGCTCATGGAACCCTGCCTCATGAATCCAGTATTTAACAATACCTGAAGAACCTGCACCAGATAGATAGTCGTTTGCCTGGGCCAACTCATTTACAAACTCCACAACTGTTAGGGAATTCTGCTCCACATCATATTGTACAGAGGGTTTCTCATCAACCTCGGCCAAATCCTCCTGAATCTCCGCCTCTGTCATCTTACTACGACGACCCTTCTCATAAGCCTTTTTGGCCTTCTTTCTGGTACTAGCCTCTACAGCGCCATTTACAATCCACTGCTCCTCCTCATCACGCTCAGGATTGATACGATTATAGACCTTCAGGTTGACATCTAAGACGGGTCTTGCCAAGGGGACATGAGCCAGTTTTAATAACTCTGAAAGGTAGGTGGCTGACTGTGGATAAATACTCTTAAAGGAGTTATCAGGGTTGTATTCTACGAGCTGATTTTTAAGGGTAAATACAGACTCTGTTAATGCACGAATACGACGTAACTGTTTCATATCCTGTTGCTCTTTTGCCGTCAGGAAGGTGGTGAAGTCCTGAAGGGCATCGGCCTTCTGAATATTATCAGGGTAGACCCGTTGGGCCTCTGGAATAAGAACAGCCTGTTCTCGAGCGGGGAGTGTAATATAACCTGTAAACTCTATATCAATTTCACCCTCGTCACCTAGAACAGCATCTTCGAGTGCAGTCGCTCGAGCGGTCTTGCTCTCGAGATCGGCCACGACCGCATCGACTGGGAGCTCAACCTTGGCGTCTGCTTCATCCTCGACCTGTCGCTCGAGATCCCCCTCGAGTGCACTGTCCTCAGCAACCCTTATGGTTGCCCCCTCCTCATCCTCCTCGTTCTCATCCTCAGGTTCATCGTCTGCCGGAGGCTCTTTTGACCTTATAATAGCAAAAGGTAGATCAAGGGGGATACCAATAAAAGCAAAGTCAACCTCTGTTACTGCATCCGTTGCATCCTTAATTACAATGCGGTCATTCTCCTCATCAACCTCTGTAATAGTGAATTCACCAGTGGGTTCTCCCTCTTCACTAAAGGTCTCTATGAGCTGCCCTGCATGTAGGTCCTGTTGACGAATAAAGCCGTCAACAACCGCCTTACTCTCGTACATATATTTACGTATCTTGAGGGCAGGGTCAAACTCGCCGTCAATGAGTGCATAGTTGTAGATACGATTACCTGCATCCTCAGGTAAAATACGAATTAGATCGGCGTCTCGGTAATAGACTTTACCACGCACTGTGCCATAATATTTTGATTTTATGATGACAGTGTCACCTAATTCAAAGACATAGGGCTCCTCTTCTTCTGCCATTCTACTGGTCTATTAAGGAAAACGTAAAGACCCTTAGGCACACACAAAGGTGCCTAAAAGCCGGTGGTGATTATAAATCATAATACTAACTGTAACATGTCGATTACTCTTAATTATTTTAAAAACTGGGCCTCAACCTATACTACTTGGACTGCATTGAAAGACTATATCACTTCCGAGGCCGGGGGTAACCTGTGTGTTATTGAGAACGCTGACCGTGGAGAGGCCATTATCCGTTATGATAAGAAGAGCTCAGATCTTAGCCGCCCTGAGGTCCGTTGGTGCCGCTCTGTTGTCTGGAACACTATTACAAATCGCCCACTCGCAGTAATGCCACCAAAAGGATTGGAGGTTACAACCGATATCATGAATAAGACAGAGCTACCTGATGGTTGGACAATTGGATATTACCATGAGGGCACTGCAATTAATGTATACCGTAATGGTGATGTACAGCGTATTGCCAGTCGTACCAAGTTTGATGCCACTGGGGGCTTTTACAGTAAGCGTTCATTTGCCGACCTTTATGCAGAAGCCGCTGGATCGGCCGCAGCTGCCCAGAGCAATGAGTTCCTAACAGTTATGTTGCAGCATCCTGAGCATCGTGTAGTGGGACAAGTATCTAAGCCAGAGACTATTGTGCTTCATACGGGTGTTGTTGCAGAGGATGGGACAATTACAATTAAGGAGTTTCTTGGCGCTCCGTGGGTTGGTGAGGGTAAGACACTTGCAGAGTGGTTTGCCGCTCAGGCCTCAACCCGTGGTTGGGAGTGGCAGGGCATTGTAATTAAGGATGGGGCCGGTACTCGTTACCGTCTTCGTAGTAACACTTATCGGATGGTTCGGTCGCTTCGTGGTGAGACCCCCCGTGCTGATGAGCGCTTCTTTACTCTCCGTCGTCAGGGACTGATTAAGACCTATTTGTATTACTACCCTGAGGACAAGCAGCGTTTCTGGGACTATGAGAACTGGCTACGTGATGCAACCGAGGAGCTGTACAAGGCCTATTGTGCCGTCTATAAGGAGCGTTCAGTGCAGCTGGAGACGGTTCCCAAGAAGTGGCATGTGCATCTTGCAGGGCTCCACGGGCAGTATCTGCAGACCCTTAAGGTGCAGAAGAAGACGGTTAACAAGGATGTTGTGAAGGACTATATGAACGGGCAGCCTACTCCTCGTCTTCTCTTCTTGATGAATCTTGAGAAGCGTCAGCCGAAGGCCCCAGCCGAGCAACCAGCTGCAACTGTTCCTCTTGCAACAAGTCCACAGGAGCGTCGGACCACAACACAGGCGATTGCAATTACAGGTAATGTGTAATAACCCCTAAAGATTAATATTACGAATAGTAAAACTATTACAGATATTAATTTTATTTATTAAGACCCATGTTTTTAAGGAGCTTCTTAGCTTTAGCTGTAACCTCCTCCTTTGTTAAGGGGACACGTGCGGCAATTGCAGCTTTTTGTGCATCCGCTGCCTCTTTTTTGGCCTGTTTAGCCTCAGCCTTTGCAGCTTTTGCTGATGCACTGGCTGCACGTGAACGAGACCGCTCAGTCCGTTTTTCAGCACGTTCTTTTGCAAGGGCAGCTTTTGCAGCACGGTCATCCATAATCCGCTTGTAGGCGGCAGTAGCCTGAGCATCCGTAATTGGTTTCACCGCAGACACCAGTTTCTTCGCCGCAGCCTTAATATCTGCATCACTCATTGGGGCACGAGATACACTGCGACCTGCTCCACCGGGTGCAGCACTTGCCTTCCTTGGCTTACTAGAATTGGCCTTTGATGGCTTAGTGCTTCTTGCTCTGCTGCGACCACGTGTTGGGGGAGGTGGTGATGGCATTCTACTAATATATTATACATTTTGCATAATAACACGTGTATAGGCCTTTGTCTCATCTTGTGCCAATTCCCCCTTTAATTGCAAATCAATTAATTGTCCATACATGAAAATAGTAATAATAGCAGTAATACTTATAAAGAGTGTTAATATCCAGGACCAAACAGTACAGTTACCAAAGAGCACACAGCGTAGATTATATAAGGTTAAGAATAGTGATATTAGAGTAACAAATACGAGGTAAAAACTATTAAGTACCTCCTTCCTTATTGCTAAAAATATAACACCTACACCCAAAGAAAAAAGAGATACTACAGCAACTATTTTTTCTTGCATTGATGCGAACATTCCTCTAATTAGAAGCCCAGGGAGTTTTCAACGGTGGTTTGGAGAGAGTTGGCCTCACGTGTTTTCTTTTGTACAATGTCAGTAACCTCCTTATTTTTAATAATTAACTCAGTATACAAAAGGAAGATACCTGCCGCATATAATGTTAAAACAACAGTTAGGAGCCAACTATAGACATTACATTTACCATTAATTACGCAATGCACCGTATAGAGGTTAATTGCAAGTGGCATACCAGCGAACAAAAGGAAGCTGCCGGATTTATACGCTTGGCCTTTGATAAGGTAAAAAAGGACACCTGCAGCAGCTGCAAGTAAACTTGTAATACCCAGAATCTTTGTTTGCATACTCTTAAACATCTTCTACTTACTTACGCTTAGTTTTAATTGTGGTGGTGGTTGTGGTCTCGTCAGCAGGGGCCTTGCGCCTAATTGTAGGCGCAGGAGTGGCTGCTAGGGTAGAGCGACCAGTAGCTGTCTGCCACTCTGCACGGAGTCGACGGAAGAGGTCAGCACATCCACGAGCAGCTGCTGCCAAGGCCGCACGTGCACTAGCCTCCTGGCCATCTGCAACCCCAATGGTCAGTTTGGCAATATCACGAAGGGGATGGATACCCGCACCAATAGGCGTACTAGCAAATGTAACTACACCAGTGGGCTCTGCATCTCCATCAATCAAATTCTCCACAATCCAGGTCTGTAGTGCCAAACTAAGGGTTGTGTCATGTCCCTGGAAGAAGAGGTCAAATCCCATCATTTGCATATCAGTGGGTTGCATAGTAAGGCCTTCAGGAAGTGGGCCAGAATCCACATTTGCATATCGCATAAAGATCCCTTCACCAATTGTACATGCACGACGAATAATTGTATCAACACTTAGTGCACCAATAGTCTCAACAGTGAAATCATAGCTATAGGGCTCACCACGTTCATCTTGAAGGAAACAACGCTGTACCTCCATAGTATTAAACTCTTTCTCAAGCGCCTGTCTGCGGGTCTCATCCTCCGCAATATCCCCAGGACTGAGCTTCTTGGCCAGACGGAGCCAACGCTCAAATGTGCCACGCAGCTTATCCGGGTCTGAATCTGGGGTGTAAATGCATGAGCATTGACTTATAGGACTGAATGCCGCATGTTCACGCTTGTTATGTACTGAGGCCTTTGCCTTAAGAGAGATAGCCTCGCCCTTACTTTGCCCAAACTGCTTACCCTTAAGGGTAGCAATCAGAATATGACGTTTAGTAATGGGGTCAGCCGGGAAGAAGAGGTCAGTTGCAACACGTACTGGCTCAGAATCGGGTGACCGCTGCTCAAAGACCTGAATATCCTCGCTTGTTACATCAAGGGTTCGGTCAGTGTCATTGCGAACATTGAGAACGAAACTGAAGTTCTCTGCCTTGAAGTTTAGTGGGTCCTTTACAAATACAGGAATGAGGCCAAATCGGTGAGCCAACATCTCATTTGTCATGGGTGTATCATTAACCTCGATTTGAATGTCGCCGGTTGTTCCATCTGCAGCGATTGAGCAGCGGAACCCAACTGTCTCTACATGTGCATCCATTAGACGACGGAATGTATTTGCATATGTAATTGTAAGCGGCTGAAGAGTGAAAGTTGTAGTATTACGATCAGGAGTACGGATATTTGAGAAGGACATTATGGCTTGCTAACTGATATTTATGGGTTGTTTTAGATTCAATTTTAGGGGGTGGTTACACCCCCTAAAATGCTAGCGGCTTTAGTCACGGCTCTTAGCTTGCTAAGAGCCTTTTGTTCTCAAGAAAGCTACAATTTTAGGGGATGGGGATGGGGACTCGTGCGGCCGTCAATACAACGATGAAAACACAATTAGATGCAGGGGATGCAGAATCAGAAGCGCCATATATGTTTCTTTTCAAGAAAGTGCGATACCTGTATTTTATTCTTAAAGGAGCTTGACCGCTCAGGGTACCTATCTGAATTTGTTATGCAATCGGTTGATGGGAAGCCAAGAGCCGAATTACCCAGATTTTTGAAAAAGGTTCCAACAATTGTTGTAAAAGAGCCCGATGGCTCCTCTAATACGCTCGAGGGAGAGGACTGTGTCAATTGGCTCTTCACCCGTAAAATGCAGGAGCAATCTGCATCACGGGCTGCTCCGGCAGCCTCTGTACCATCACAGGCAATGGCCCAGGCAGCAGAGGTTATGGAGTTTAATCAAATTGAACTTGGAGGAGGACGAGAGATGTACAGCTTTATTGATGAAGAGGCTACAGGTGGTAATGGTAGTGCTCGGATTTTAAAGAACTATGATTATATCGGCGGTCCACCCATGATTAGTGCGCAGGGACAGATGATGCCTCCAGCAGCTTTGGCCCCAAAGAAAAGTAAGAAGGAGGAGATGTTTGATGCGCAGTTTGAGGCTTTCCAGCGGGACAGAGAGGCGGGAATGCCTAAGGCTAGACCTCGCCAATAAATGCGTTATTGGCCTAAAAGGCTAAGAACAGAAATTATTAAATAGGATGTCTGTTCTTACTGCCTTTAATACTCAGTTAGTCCGATTTTTCGAGGAGCTCTCTACGACCTTCCCTGAGGAGCGTGAGATAAAGATGGCGGTTGAGGCCATTTCGGCTGCTAAGAAAATTAACCCTCGCCTTGTTCTGGACATGTTTTATGAGCATGTGTACAAGGATAATGCACAGGCTATTTATGATAAGGATATTCAGGCTATTATCACCTCTGCAAATAAGAAGATTTTGACGCAGTTTAATGACTATATGGTTGCTCTTACTATCTTTAATAAGCATTGGCATAATATGAGCCCAAACAATCAGGAGACTGTTCTTAATTACCTAACTGTAATTTGTAAGCTTTGCGAAAGAGCAAGAGCCGCTTAACAGCTCCTCTTGCCTTATAGCCTTCGGTTGCTTAATTCCCAATAATATGCGTCCAGCACTTTAAGAAATGAAATAAAACACAGACAGAATGTCCTCTAACCTTCAGTCTGTGTTTCAGACAAAATACGATGAGTTCGCTACCGAGCTTCTTCTGACCTTTCCTGAGTTAGCCGATAAGATTAATGAGGCAAAGGCTATTCCTGCTGCAGAGCGGCTTAATCTTTTTGTTGAGCAGATTGTGCCACATACTCCACCTACTCGTGACCCTGCTGTCCGGCCAGCGGCTCTTTTACCAGGTGTTGTTCTTACGGATGCAATCTGGGATGAGCTAAGTAAGACAACTCATCAAACGATCCAGGAGTATCTTACTCTTCTCAGTGTCTGTGCCCTTTTTGAGTCTGGAAAGGCTGGTAAGGACAATATCTTTGGAGATGGCGCCGATTCTAAAACCTTTATGGAGGGCTTCCTGAACACCTGGAAAACAAAGATGGACGGTATGGACTTTGAGAATATGGCAAAGAAGATGGCTGATATGTTTGGGATGGATGGCTCTGGGATGCCCAAGTTGCCAGAGAAATTCCTCAAGGGACATTTAGCCCGTCTTGCTGAGGAGATTGTTCGTGATTTCAATCCTGCAGACTTTGGCCTTGACGATGATACAATTAAGCAGTGTGAAGAGAACCCTACAAGTTCATTCGAGATTTTAATGAAGATTTACCAGTCTAAGCCTCATGTTATCTCTAATGTTGTTCAGCGCATTGGTAAGCGTCTACAGGCTAAGTTCCAGAGCGGGGCAATTAAGGCTAGTGAGATTGTTGCTGAGGCTGAGGAGCTTATGAAAACCTTTTCGGAGAATCCGGCATTCAGTGACCTTATGGAGTCATTCCGCTCAATGTTTTCAATGGATGAACTAGCCAAGGCCCCTGGGGAGGTGGGGGTCAGTGCCCGTCGCTCAATTATTGCCGAGCGCATGAAACGTAAATTGGAGCAGAAGAAGGCGGCCGCAGGTGCAACTACAGCCCCTACCAATACAATTACCCCTCCTGGGGTCTGTGCCTTTACTGAAGAGGAACTGCTACGTGATTCAGCTGAGAGGGCAGCCAAAAGTAATAAAAAGAAGGGTAAGAAGTAGTAATTGTCTTATGTCACCCTATTTAATTTTATCTGTTATTATGCTTTCTGTGGCGACAGCCTACATATTTTATAAGCAAAATAATGTAAAATACAACCTGGAGGTTTTGCCTGACTCCGTTTTGCATCAACAGGAGCCCTTGCCAATAGTTACAGAGCCACCTCTCCATTTACAGCCAATTATTGAGGAGACTAAAGAGGGATTCGGCAACAAAGTTGCCTTATCCCAAAGCAACAAAGTTGCTGAGGGATTCGCTCGAATGGCCGACTTTAAGGTGACACCACCAAGCCGTGTAGGGGCCCCGAAGGGTTGCCCAAAGGCAAACATTGCATTCCCAGATATTACTAAGAATCTGGAGGTTGAACCGGCCTCAACTGCAGGGCTGAAAGAGGGGTTCGCCACCAATGGTGTCGTACCCGAGGGATTTATAAGTGGTGTAGGTGAGACTCTTCCATCAAACGACAATCCATTTATGAATGTATTGGTGCCTGAATATAAATATAATCCTGACCGTGCCCCTGCTGCCGAAATCGACGACCCTACAGTGAAGCAGGGTCTGGATGACTTCTTCCGTACCCACTTCTATAATGACCCCACGGATGTCTTCGGAAAATCACAGGACCAGCGCCAATTTGTTACTATGCCCTCCACCTCGATACCAAATGACCGTGAGTCATTTATGCAATGGTGTTACAACATTGTACCACAGAACTGTAAGTCTGGGGGCCGTGAGGGTTGTTTACCTGGTACTGATGGTGGGCCAATTGTATCGCTGAATCAGGGGTTTTAATTTAGTGGAGCCTGTGTTATGAGTTTACGGGGCCTTGTTGTGCAGCGGAATTTCTTAAGCGTACGACCCTTAGTTTGTAGAACCGATTTAACACAGATGCCGATGGCAGCGGATTCACGTTGTCTCTCTGTTCGCCCATATTTGGCTTTTGGTAACTTAGCACGAACAGTTTTTATGCATCGACAGAGTTTGTCCCTCCATTTCTTACTTTTAGGCATTGGTTGTCTAAAAGTTAGGAATATTCTTTTTATGTTCCAAAGGCAGAAGAGAATGGCATCCCGTTTTAATTTAAACAGACTTACCCATGCCCGTGATGATGCATGTGGTCTAGAGAGCTTCTACGCCCAGAGCGCCGGTCCCGGTCGTTATATGGTTACTAACCTTGTCCCTAAGGCATCCGGCGTGAATCCCTTGTCTATTGACCAGGTCAATATATACCCCCGTGAGGGCTACGGTCTCAATAACCAGTCAATTGATGCCGACTCTATGCTCCGTAATCAACCTGTTTTTAACAGTCATCGGTGCAATATCCGTAACCAGAGCCGTCCCTTCCTGACTATTCCTTTCATGGGTAATGGGCGGGGTAACTCAGATGTTGAGAGCCGTCTCCTCCATTCTGAGCAGGTTCGTCTTGGTAAGGAGTGTGGGACCGTGACAGAGCAGTTCTTTGACCAGCAGTACACCCCTCAGATTCCCCTTTTAAGCAAGTACATCCAGAATCCTAATAACCTTGTACAGGAGGTTGCGGCCCCTGGCTGGATCCGTGGTGGCATCCCATCACGCCAGTACATTCGTGATATCAACTGTTAAATCCATATTTATACAAAAATCGGTTGTAAAAACCCTTAGGGTATTTACAATATATTTTTATTACTGTTAGGCAGTAGATGCAGTCACGTTATATTCAGACACAAGTTACAAACCAGACCTTTGAGGACCAGTTTGACACTCTTCATACAGCTCCATGGGAAAACAGCAATAATCCACAGGCCTATGATGAGCTTGAGGCACAGGTTGTATCCCCGGATCCCCGTCGTCATATACTTGGCCTTGTAGGTGGTAATGAGGTGGCCACCGTTGCTGCTAGTCGCCTAAATGTCGTTAATGGACAACAAGCGGATGTTGAGTCCGATTTGCGTGGTATCACTAGGCCCATTACTAACTGTCCCTGGAAAGATTATCAGCCTCAGGCTGCTGGTCAAACCACAATTAGACGTGAGAATGTGAAGAACAGTTTCACCGTGGATGCACGTTTATTCCCCTTACGTGACTATCAGATGTGGGCCTACGCCGCTGCATACAAGCCTGAGCCTATGATGAAGGAGACCTGTGGTAGACCTGAGAAATATTAAGTTAGGGTGATAAGCTCTGAATAAATACTTTTATGGTGGTAGAGAATGGCTGAGCATATAGTTGAGGTCAGGCAGCAGAGTCAAACACGCACAAAATGGGACGACTTTCGTCATATGGATGATATGCGCATTACAAGTTATCCTGGACGGTATTATATTAATCCTCCGGCGGCCAACTGTCCAACAACCTTTATGGTGAGTCCTACAACCCGTTTACAGAAAAATGGCGATAGTTGGTTATCAGGTCAGTGGAAGACTGATGTTGAATCTGATTTGAAGGGGATTAATCGTGTGAGCACTCGAGTACGTGCCGATGCGGCTGAGTGCGGGGCTGTCGGCAAGGAGAAGTTGTACAACCCTGACACAAACTATTTCAACAAACTACCACTCGAACATGCCCCCGATGGTAATATTCCCATGGTTTTCAATCGTTATACGAACGAGGCCTGTACTTTACGCTGTACAGGTTTCAATCGCTGGGACCCCTTGTTCCATAATCCCCAGGAGACCTTTGAGACACCGTTTGACTATTTCATACCTAGTCGCAGTATTGATAAAGAGAAATGCAGGAAACACTAAGGGGTTGGTACGTGTATATTGATAGGAAAGAGAGAAGATGCAACAAGAATAGATATGGAAGTAGCTGTTCTTGGTGGTCTTGTAGGCCTTGGATATGCCATTAGTTCAGTATTTGATAAGAACAAGACAGGTGCTGCAACGCCTGTTGTACAAAAGAGGGGTAATGGTTCTGTCCCTAAGGGATATCTTGCCCCTATGAATATTGGTAATTTTACGAATGGACCCATCGAAGGCTTTACCCCGGCGGCCCGTGGACCTGATACAAATCCCTTGACAACAATGCCAAAGGGTGCCAGTGCAGTTGGATTCGCTCCTGAGCTGGATATAATGTACCAGAATCCTAATGGTCAGACCTATCCTTCGGAGCCAACTGCAGGACCACAGGGCAATGCATTTGGATATGCAACACAGAAGCCCCCTCTTGCTCCGGCTCAACGTAGTCAGGGTCTACCCATGCCTGAACCCTTAGATACTCAGGCCGCAATGGTGGAGATGCGCTCTGACGGTATTGAGGACCAGCCCACCTATGTTAATGGTAAGTATGTGGTGAGTCCCTTATCTGGTGCTAAGATCCCTGCCGAGGAGTTTAGGCATAACAATATGATGCCGTTTTTCGGGGGCAGGGTGAAGCAGAATATTGGTCCACAGACCAATACGTCGTTGCTTGATACCTATACGGGTGCTGGTACTAATCAGATTACAAAGCGTGAGGTGGAGACAATGTTTGACACCGCTAAAACCCCTTATGGTAATCCCTTCGGCATGGAGAACCAGACCGATTTCATTCAGTCACGTATAAATGACCCTCGTAGCCGTGGGGGTGAGAAGCCCTTTGAGCCGGTTCGTGTTGCACCTGGTGTTGGAGAGGGGTATGGTACACTCGGCAAGGGGGGGTTCCAGCAAATGGAGGTAAATGAGATTATGAAACGGGCTATGCCTACGACGGAGAAGCTGCGAACAGCTGACAATCAGAAGTTCACTTATGATAAGCCTGTTGTGCCTGGTCAGCATTTCGTAGCAATGGCTGCTGATAATGCGGGTGAGGTTCGTAAGCATCGCCCTGACACTTACTACAATAACCAGAACGGTGAGCGCAACTTTGTTACCACTGGTGAATATATTGCTGAGGCGACACGCCCTACACAGCTTCTTAACTATTCTGCCCGTCCTGAAACTAGTGACTATCGTATTGTTGGTCCGGCCGCCTCTCAGGACTTTAATGAGTCCTACACCACTGGTTCATACCGCACCCCTATGACACAGCAGTTTGGTGGAGCAGGTATGCGTAACGCCAAGTTGGAGGAGTATTATACCAATAATCCAGATGCCCCTGAGGCCGACTACGGTAAGTCTGCAATAGAGATTCGCCCGAATGAACGTTTACAGACTCAGGACCGGGTTATGGGTCTCAATGTGGCACAGGCCCAGAGTGGTCTTGTAGCTGTCCATTATGGGGATGATGCAAGACCCACCTACCGTGGAGATACTATTGGCAATATTTACCAGTCTGGTGTTGCTACTGGTTATGCTCAGGGTGCGCCGTCGGTTACTGTTTGGGACCCTTCGGATGTGGCCAGAACAACAGTTAAGGAGGGTACGGTTGATTGGAACTATCTGGGTGTTATGCAGGCGGGGCAGGGACCTAATAAGCTCAAGGTCTATGACCCTGATGATATTGCGAAACCCACGCAGAAGGCGCAGCTCTCTGCTGCCCTCAGCTGGTCAGGTCCAGGGAATGCGACAAATAAGAGCTTCACCAGCCATGATGCCTCGGCAAATATGCGCCAGAATCCTAATAAGGAGCAGATTGGTAAGTTGAGAAAACCTGTGGCTGGTAATGGTAATATCGCTATTTTCCAGGGGGAGCAGGGTTCACAGACCAGTAAGAAGATTGAGGCCGATTACATTAATGACCGTGTAAATGCGGTGAACCGAGTGGTGGAGATGGGTCCTGGTGCCGCTGATATTGGTTTAGTAAAATACCGTGCCCCGCCACAATTAGATGTTGGCCTACAGCGTAATACCCCTGATATGATTGCAGCAGTGGAGAATAATCCACTAAATCAATCACTGCGCAAAAATGCTATGTATGATGCGGGGCTTTTAGGGGGAAGGGTCTAAGGGCTAATTAAATAAAAAGAGTAATATGTCTGGAACACGTATACCGCCGCTACTTGTTTGTGGAGCGGCTGGCTCGGGTAAGAGCTATCAAATTGAGCAATATGCGAAAGAGCGGGGTCTTGAGGTCTTGATCTGTCCGTGTAGGATTGACAGAACCTTGAGGGAGCAGCGTACAAAGTTGCATGAGTGGGCACATCGTTTACAGCCCTCTATCTTGTGGTTAGAGGGGGCGGATGATTTAACGCCAGAGGCGCAGAGTTTTTTGCGGCGGATTCTGGAGACAAATTCTCCGAATGTGCATTTCATTTTGGAGTGCAGAACGATTGAGAGTATCCAGGAGCCGATTCGTAGTCGGTGTATGATTAATCTTGTATCAATGCCAACAAAGGAACAATTAATTGCTTATGGTGTAGGACTTGGATTATCGGCCGATACAGTCGAGGCTGCTATTGAGATTTGGCCACCAAGTAAGAGGACCTGGCGACAGATTGAGATGTTAAAATTTGCCGAGGTGCATGGGTTTAACGGAAATTATACAAATATTTGGAATAATGCTGAGCATGAGTTTATTGAGCTGACCCCTGAGCAACAACATCAGTACCTTAAATGTAGACATAGTGGTGGCAATCCATTGGCTTATGCTGCGTTAAGAGAGGAGACGAAGAAAGCCGCCTTAAAAAAAGATGGAGAGTGACCCTGCTGCAAATGTATACAGCGAGGCTAAGAGTGAATATATGATGCAGTTATCTTCATATCTTACTCCGGCATACTTTACTTTCTTTTTGGATTTGCTCGAGAGCGCTCGAGAGGGGGTTGAGCAGAAGAGACATTTATGGGAGTTTCAAAATCTGTTGGCTGAGGTGGAAAACTGGAACATGGAGCGGGTCACTCGAGAGGTGGGGGGGATTATCTCGTGTTGTGCAAAGAACGGTTGCGACTTCTTGGATGATTTACTAACGGCGGTCTTCTTGGCCCATACCAAGGTATTAATGGCTATAAGAATCCGTGGTAAGAAGACTGACAATGTTCGAATGTATGTGCCTAACTTGGAGCGCTTCCTTTTCAAGGTGTTTTGCGAATGTTCAAAACTCTTATGGCAAAGTGCCTATTTGTTCCGTGACAATGTTGGGGGGATGGAGAAACAGCAGAACTACCGTCAGGTACAGGGAATTATAGAGTCTGGAATTCGGGCTGCTATACGTGCAATGGTACCTGTAAAATCATTATTAAAGGACTTTGTGTCTGGTGGGGCGGCTGCGGATGATGACAGCGATGAGGAGGAGACTAAGGAGGAGACTAGGGAGGAGCCTGTGGCAGAGATGCCCAAGGAGGAGCCAAAACTAGAAGACGAGGAGCCTAAGATTGAGGAAGCAGTTGGATTGACAGCAGAGGAGTCACCAAAAGAGGAGTTAACAAAAGAGGAGGATAAACCAGACCCTCTTATTGAGGAGATTTTCAAGCAGATGAACGCCCCAAGTACCGATAATCCTATTACAACAGACCCTAATGTAATTGTTGTTGATGATATAGATTCCCGTGGAGTTACATTTAATGAGTATGAGACGATTTTTGATATGGGGGATGATGATGGCCACCATATGCAGCCGACCACCTTCCCTGAGCTCGAGAATCGTCCACCTGAGGAGGAGGATGATGAGGAATCTTTGAAGATTCTGGACGATATCGGTGAGCCACTTGGAGATGGAGATTTGGATGATATTGGGGGCGAGACTGTTACGGGACTAGACGACTTTGATGAGCTTAATTGAGGAGGGGGTATGGGGGCAGAATGCCTCCATTTTGATGAACTTAACTGAGGAGGGGGTATGGGGGCAGAAGGGTGCTGTATTTTACGCCGATTCGATATCCTAACTGTGCGTAGAACTATGAATCCCTCGCTCCCTTTATATGCTCTTGCAGGAGCGGTTTCCTTTACAATACTTTCTGCACTAGCCACAAAATACCGTGGTGATAGTATACAATCAAAATCACTTGTGCGTGACGCTGTTGCTGGTGGGCTATTTACGGCAGCTTTAATTACACTTGTACCCGATGTCTTCCCTGTATTTAATACTGGATTGGCCGCCGCTGCAGTCGCCGCCGTTAGTAGCATTAAGATGCCACAATTAGGCGGTGGTGGCTCCTCATCCTCTGCCGATGACCTTGAATTACAGGTTGGATGGCCCAGTAAACGCTAAATTACAAATTACTCCATTAATATTAATATTAATACAATCTGTATTAATATTAATCAATTATTATCTGTAATTACTCAGCCATGGTTTCCTTATAAATAGGCCACCATTTGAAACCCTTATTGTTAGCTGCAGCACGTGCCTCCTTCCCATTCCACTTAAATTGTGATAAAGGTTTTTCACTAAACTGTGCACCAGGAACCGCCTTATGTACATAGTGACTAATATGGATATAGAGGTCAAATCCAGGGAATCGCTCCAAGCCATCATCATCAATCAATATAGAATCCCCATTATCATCTATCATCCATGACCATAAGAGTTTAACAAGTGGTTTATGCTCATCTTTTGGGGCCTCATCGCCGCAGAAATATCCGAACAGACTCACAGCCAGGCGGCACAAATCAAAGCTCATATTCGGCGCCACCTCATCCTCCTCAGGGTCAGCAAACGGACCCCAGTTATACTGGCCATAGGCATCCTGGCCAGGTGCGAAATCACTGCTCATTATCTTCAGGTCACCGACCTCACATGTTGCACGACCGAAATCAATTAACTTGAAGATCTTACCAAAGGTGGGTACCTTAAAGGTCTGTCCATCCTGGGCCTTATAATAGAGATGGGTCTCAGTCGTGGGTACCCATACAATATTATTGGTATGCAGGTCATTATGGCAAAACTTCACATATTTCTGATACACTGAAAGTGCGGCAACCACCTGGAAAATCCAGGCCGACCATTTTCGCTCCGTCTCCTCATTATCAAAATCCTCTTCCTCCTCCAATAAATCGTCCATTGTCCCTTCCCCTGCCTCCTGGAAATTTACCAAAACCGGTATCCCCTTACAATTAAGATATATCTCTCCACGACGCTCCTCGAGCTCATCCATCATGGCCTCGGACTCAGTTGTTTCAATATCCTCATCATGCGGCTGTCCACTCCCTATAAGTTGCTCTGGGGGTGCATCATCGCAAAAGAAATCATCCTCCTCCGCCTCTCGTAATTCACTTGCAATCAATTCACCAGCCGCCACAAAAGACATCATTGATTCTGACATCTGTAAATGTGGACTGGGTGGGCTTGATTCCAACTCTGTAATATTATCACCTAAGTCAGCAGAATCTTCATCGTCAGACTCTAGGTCCTCGGGCGGGGTGATAACCCAACTCTTAATGGTTTCAGGGTCAGCTGGAATATAATCATCTTCGTCTTCCACGTCCTCTATTTCAGTGTCAAGTATCTCCACCTTCAGACCATTAGAGTTGACCTGCTCCCAGAACCAGGGTTGCCGTCTTAATGTAAGGAAGTCGTCCGTGATTTTGTACTCATAGTTGTCTGCAATTCCGCAAACTGTCTCGAGATATCGGATCGAGTGGGGGGTAAACTGTCCCAGCCTTGACAAAATGTAGCAAACAGTGGCATCAACGGAGGCCTGATTATGTCTCGAGATCGCATGTTTGCGCAATGCATCACGGCTCTCAGCATGGGGGGTTGGCATAAATGACTGTAATGGACTTTGTTTCATAAACTCAAATGGATTACATAAATGTATTATCTTGCTGTAGATTTTGGCCTCTTTTACACCTCCATTACTATCTTTTAATGTACATCTCCACAAACGCCTATTTTTTGAATCAGGCTCACCAATAATTGTATTACATTTAGTGTCTGTTTTGAAGCCACTATTAAGGGTTAGTGAACCGGCACTTGTAAAGCGCCTAAGACCACCATGGTAACGTTGTATATTATGAATGCCGGATGCATTAAGGTATGATACAATACCCTCCGACAAGGGGGCGTCATCAAGAATATCCTCAGGGCTAACTTTCATCTTCATTTCTAATCATCCGACAAAACTCTAAGTTGACTCGTGCGGCGCATAGGTGCGGCAGCGATTGAGCCGTGATATTTTGTTGATCTAACAGTTATGGCTGGTCAAGGTATGTCACTTAATTTGCGCAAGTTTGATATGAGGAGCATCCCTCAGGATGCTGTTTGTGTTTTCATCGGTCGTCGTCGTACAGGTAAGAGTACACTCGTGAAAGACCTGCTCTATCATCACCAGAATCTTCCGATTGGAACAGTTATATCCGGTACAGAGGAGGGGAACGGTTTCTATGGCAAACTTGTACCGGCGATTTTTATCCATAATGAATTCAATCCGGTGATTTTAGCCAACTTTGTAAAGCGTCAGCGCTCTATTGTCGCCCAGATACAGAAGGAGCAGGGGGAGGGACGGCAAAGCCGAATTGACCCCCGGGCCTTCTTAATTTTGGATGACTGCATGTACGACGATAGCTGGGCGCATGACCGTAATATTCAGTATCTTTTCATGAACGGGCGTCACGTAAAGGTGTTTTTCTTAATCACTATGCAGTACCCTCTCGGTATCCAACCTGCACTACGTACAAACGTGGACTATGTCTTTATCTTGCGTGAGCCTTATCAGACAAATAGAGAGCGTATTTACAAGAACTATGGAGCAGCCTTCCCGTCATTTGAGTTTTTCTGTCAGGTGATGGACCAGTGCACACAAAACTACGAGTGCTTGGTGATTAACAATAACACTCAGAGTAACAAGTTGGAGGACTCGGTGTTTTGGTACAAGGCTGATATGCATGGCGACTTCCGTATTGGTGCGCAGCAGTTCTGGCAGATGTCTGCCGAGAGCTATCAGCAGGAGCAGGGGGGTGGTAATGGTTATGATGCAGGGGCTGCAAGGCGGTTGAAGGGACCCAGTATTACAGTTAGGCGCACACAGTAATTTATGACCTAGTATTAATAGATATGCAGTTATTTGAAATTGGCATGATACTTTTCTTTGTAGTTGTTATTGCAGGACTTTTATATATGAATTACCGTTCAATGGAGGGATTCCTTAATGGTAGCGCTTATGGCACATTTGCCCCTCGCTGTGGTGTGGAATTTCCGGCCTGTTCTAATGGTATGAAATGCATAAATGGCTACTGTGCTATTAATGCACCACCGCCATTTGCAAGAGGGACCGGTCTTCCTGTCTTCCCATAAGCATTTTAATTGTTATTATTAGAAGAAATGGTGCTTAAGAGAGGTCGTGCGTTACCTATTACTACTCTACTAATTGTTGTGGTAGCTGCAATGGTAGTTATTCCCATGCTTTTGAGTCGTTTTGGAATGAGAGCTGGGTTTGTTGATATTGGCGAGAGTATCACTCTGCCCGGCGGCATGAAACCCGATGCATATTATAATTCTGCTTTCCTCCCTTGTCGCAGTGATGGCAGCGGTAAACCCTGTCCAGAGGGCTCCTTCTGCAGCGGGGCTAGTCGTGGATGTGTCCAGATTGCACAGCCAGGTATATAAATCAACTGTAATTATTATATAATTGATATTGATTTATTGAATTTACTTACTAAACATACCAAATACAGACTTAATGGTATCTGTTAGTCCACCAGGGGTGGTCTCAACAGGCTTTACCTCAGGGGTGGGCTCAGGGGTGGCCTCAGTTGTTTCAATACTATTAGTGGTTATTGAGGGAGGGGCAACCGAATCAACTGCAGTCTTTCCAACCGCCTGAGCGAGTTGTGCCTCAACCTTACGCTGCAGAGCAAGGTCGGTGGCGCCAAAGAGACCATCATGCTCACCGCCAGTGTTAGCACCAGTATCCGTAACAGGGGCACTAATACCAGCACCCTGAATCTGCTGCTTATTACGCTTAACCCCCTTCTCCTTGTAAAAGTTGTCCACATTCTCCTCGTTCTGCTTGTAGCTCTTCATGAGGGAGTTGAGCTGCTCCTCAGCATACTCCTGCTCCTGGACAGCATTAGGGCTGGGGTCCCAGGGGAGCCACTTACCGACCTCACCAACAAGAATATTGTGGATGGGGTCACTGCGAACCAGCTTCTTGGCACGAACCTCGGCCTCCTTCGTTGTTGCATAGACACCACGCACCTTCAGGCCACGCATAGTGGTCTGGGACCCATTCTTCTCAAAGAACTCCTCATCCAGCTTCTGCTCATGTCTAAAGAGGAAATCCTTATAATCCTCGTCAATTGAGACACGGCTAATCTCCTTCTTGTTCTTCTTAACAAACTCCTGGAACTGCTCCATCACACCATCAACCTGGATTCGCTCGGCACGGATACTATCAATAAGAGCAGCGTCAGCACCACCCTTAAGAAGGTTATCAGCGGCCTCATCCAACTTGCGGTTAAACTGGAGAACAGTGTTTCCGAGGAACTGCTCAAGGGTCTTTAGCTTATACTGAATCTCATAATCCTTAATGAAACGTTCAAAAAAGAACTTGTCCTTAGTCTGAAGCACCCTTTCAGGGCTGATAAAACTCAGAAGAACATATTTCTGACTGGCAATCTCCGGATCCTCATCCAAAAAATCCTCACGGGTAGGTTGTACGGCACGGGACATCTCTATCTACTGTAAACATTATATGTTTAAGCGCTCTTTTGAAACCCGGAGCGGCCGTGTTTTTTTCTAAGCTAAGGATATAGACAATGGACGGCTTTGTTGGTGATCTCATCTCTCGTGTTGTTAAGTATTTAATCGAGGGTCTTACTGTTGCGTTTGCAGCTATGCTCATCCCTTCCAAGAAGCTCAACCTCCAGGAGGTCTTCGCTCTTGGTGTGACGGCGGCTGCTGTTTTCATCCTCCTTGACCTCGTCTCGCCCGGCATTGGTGTTACCGCTCGTCAGGGTGCTGGGTTCGGTCTCGGTGCCAACCTCGTTGGCTTCCCTATGCGTGGTTAAGCGTAACTCAGTTACGCTACACCAAGATGGGGTGTGATGAGCGAGAAACGCAGTTTCTCGCAAATCCCCTATGCGTGGTTAAACAGGCTTAGGGTATGTATAAATTTATCCAATAAACTACATTAAAATACAATTAGGTATTAATCAATATATTGATTAATAATTAATTCAATTCTAACGATGAAAAAGATATGGAGGTAAATGCTATTATAGGTTTTATTAGCCCTGATAGACCAATAGCCACCGCAGATGTATTAAACATAAATGATGGATATTTCCGTTTTCGTTTTCCAGACCCCGAATTCGAGGCAAGAGTCGCAGAGGGGGCACTAGCCGCTTGGCATTCAGAGGTTCCTATTGCATGGCACCCCTATCAACATTTACAGTTATGCGATATAAATGGGGCCATAATACCCGGTAATAATGGATTACCATTAAATGCCTACATTGCATTGTCAACTAATTTGCCAGATGGTCATGGCGGAACAATACAACAGAATAATGGCCTGTATGTCTTTATGTTACAGCAGTATATTCACCGTATTTTTATGCTAAATCCAGATTTGGCGGGTCTGCTAAACTTTGGACGAAATGGTCCTCCAAGATTTGCTGGATTTAATTTGCAGGAGGCAACACGTGTAGCAACAGCTACACATATGCCGCAACCCTATATGTTTTATAATAATAATCAAGTACCACCAAATCTAGAAAGTAAAGAGGATTTTAAAATTCATTTATGTCCAAGACCAGAATACAATTATTGGGTGTTGTTCCAATTAATAAAATTTGCGATGTACACACAACGAGGACCTAACGGTATATATAAACTTAAGTTTTGCATCCCTAGCAGACCTCACAATCTGCGCAGTGACGACTCGTTTTTAATACAATTAGATGGTGGTTCAAGTCCTGGAATAATTATTTATATAACCGGTGAGAAGGTACAGACTGTTAATTCTGTAAATCAGTATGTTCAAACCTATTTACGATATATAAAAATGCTAGACCTACTATTTGCGCCTTTGGTTGAAGATATAGGAAATATAACCGAACGTGTAAAACTTCCGTTTGGAAATGTGCGCTATAATCAACTAATAGCATATGCCTCAGGTACACGGGCCTATAAACTGAATATTTTAGACGGCATTGAGCGAAACCCACAAGTAATTGCATTATTTAATACACCCGTATGGGTAACTGACCTATGTCGTAGGGCAACTAACAATAATGCTAATAGTATTAGCACTATTAAACAGCTATTCTATAAAAATATTTGCGAAGATAATGAGAAAAATGTACTACAATTGGCTCGTAGTCCACTACCTGACCCAAGAACAATTAGTGTCTCTGTACCAGATGTTACTGAGGGATTAATGGCGGGGGTAAAAGCTATTATGAATAGCTTTAGTGTAGGGGCCCCGGGCTTTATGAGATTTATTGGTGGGAAACGTAGAAAAAGGTCAAGGCGTACACGGCGTACACGGCGTAGAAATATAAATAGATAATTTACAACATTTGTAGATGCAGGTATACGATAAACCCTTAATTTATACACTTTCACATATTATCACCGGCTTCATAACTGTTTGGTATCCTATTCTAGGGCTCCTATTCATAGGGTACCAGTTGCTACAGTTAGTGTTTGGTGTTCGATTCTTCCTTTTCTCACTCGAGATCAAATCTGGAAATAATCCGCTGCATACCGCCAGAAAGGTTGCAGAATTTGCCGCTGGATATCTGGTCGGTTTCCTTGCTCGATCTCGAGATCGCTCCCTGTCTATAGGCAGGGAGCTCTCACCATTGAAACCGCTGCTAAGCAGCGGTTGAAATCGAGCGCCCCGCTCGAGAGATCCTTTAGGTATAGAGAAAATTTAGAGAGTCGGGATATATTGCCAACCTTGGTCCTGACATATCTTTTGCCATATCTTATCGTGCGCATACAGCTTGTCACGATTTTTAAGAAGTGGGAAGCAAGGCAGAAATTCATCCAATTCCAAAAGCTCACAGAACTTATATAACACATAAGGGTAATGCAGGAAATTGCTGCGGTCCTTGGGTCTGTGGGCCTGAAAGCTCGGCTGAATCTCCTTGAACATAAATCGCAGCTTCTCCTCATTGTCACGGCTCATGACCGGTGCGTTCTGACCATTAAGGCGATTCAAGATGTGCGCCGTGTGCTCGTAATATTTATTCAACTTCAGCTTCTTAAGAATTTCACGGAGCTTTGTCTGTTTTAGTGTACTAATATTGACAATCCGCTCCTTCTTCAACTCTAAGAGTATTGCATCATAAACCTCCTGAGGGATATCGGTAGACTCCTTGGCCTGGAACTGCGCCAACCATTCATTAAAGTGGTTAATACGTTTATAGGCATAGTAGCTGACTTCACGAGGAGGGTCCTTGTAGCTAGGCTTATCAGAGTCAAGAAGCAAAGGAAGCTGATGACCGCAAAAGTTACAGGCCAAATAGGCCTCATTTGTACTTAATATCATCTCGGCACCACAATGAAGACATTCTCCGAAATTGTTGTCAATCTCATCAATGGAGGTTTTTGCCATTTCAGGATTGACAATCTGTAAATACTCATCCAATAGCTTTTCACGATTCTTTGTTTGGGGCATGGCAACAGTTCTTGTAATTGTTGATACAGGCTCTGCTGCCTGCTCTAATGCCTCGAAAATGGACCCCGGTCGTTTCTTGGAACTGAGGCCCTCAGTATTACCTTTAGCAATCTTGTCCTGAATATCGTAATAGCTAAAGAGGATATTACCGGTTTTTAAATAATAGTCGAATATTTTTTCTGAGGATTTTAATGGAACCCCTTCTCGCTTAACTTCGTCAAGAAACTCGTTATGGATAGCGTCTAAGGTGGTTTTTTGAACGCTCATATCTATACAAGCGTTAATCCTATTTTTAAGTGTTGTACTTAATGATCCTATCTCCGGCTAAAACGCACGAAAATCGGCGTCTGCCAAAATTTTTTTGTTTGCTATGGATATAACAAATGACAGGTGGTGGTCTTATGCAGCTCGTCGCTTATGGCGCTCAGGATGTTTACCTTACTGGTAACCCTCAGATTACGTTCTTCAAGGTCGTGTACCGTC